>Ga0315320_10000381_pt1 | contig 36207 bp, 40 predicted proteins | sample M140m21515metaG_FD_203458 | JGI IMG/M metagenome (GOLD analysis project Ga0315320, IMG submission 203458) | Ammonia-oxidizing marine archaeal communities from Monterey Bay, California, United States - M1 40m 21515 | ecosystem: Environmental > Aquatic > Marine > Coastal | place: USA: California... | reverse complement strand
AAACCTTTGGGCCCGAAAGATGCATGTTTGAAAGTAATTTTCCTGTTGATAAACAGGGATGCTCCTACACGATTTTATTCAATGCCTTTCAACGTATTGCAGATGAAGCTGGGTGGAGCCGTTCGGAGAGAGCTGAACTGTTCTCTGGAACAGCGCGTCGTTTCTACCGGCTAGAAGCCTGACCTCCTGTCTTCGCCTTTCTGTCTAGCTCAAGACCGGTTATATCGTGCTGGTGTTCGGCATATTACCAACCAATAGCGTCGATGAATGCTGACCCATTTGTCATGCATTTTTCCTTCGATGCTTAATAGCACCCAAAGCGATTTATTCGCGGAGAGCATGCAAATTACTCTTGAACAAAAAACACGGGTTATGGGCGCTACAGCTAAAAGACGCGAAAGGTTCTAAAGATGGAACGTTTATAAGTTTTGTCGACTTGTCTGAGCTAAGTCGGAAGGCGCCTTTCACTCCATGTACCGAAGGCGGCAGGTATCACGGCCCGAACATATTGGGGTTTTAGATAAGCAACTGAAGCTGTGGTTGAAGCTCTTGCTTAGAGTTTCGGGCTAGTCGGACTAGTTGAAATAGTCTCATGTGTATCACTGTTAGAACTAAGATCGCTAGGAGAAATGAGTCGGCTAGGCATGTTTCGTGAGGTCAGCGGAGATTTCGATCACCGGCGAATTGAGCTCGGAAACGCGTCAGGTCCACATGCTCTCTATCGTATTTGATTTGAAGCATGGGCTGCTCAAATCGGCAGCTCGCTGGGCGCGTTAAGATAGGCCCATCGGCGAGAGTTCCAGCTTTTTCCATTGAGCTTGATCATGTCCAAAGAGAAGTCGGCAGCCGTCGATGTCTTGCAACGATTTCAGGTGTCGCATAGACGATAATTGCATTTCGTGATCGAACCCAAATGGCGGTAACAGCATCTTTTCGAGTACCTCTTGCCAGTAAACACAGTCACCGGTAAGAACCACAGGACCGCTTTCTAAATTCACTCTTAGTGACTGATGCCCTGCAGTGTGGCCAGGCGTAGGTATACAAAGAACCGACCCGTCCGAAAAGACATCATGTTGTCCTTCAACCTGCAAAACATCGTGGCCTAAGTCGAAGTCCGCGGGGTTATATACTTCGTGTTCTATAAGTTTGGGGAGGTGAGCTGACTCCCACTCTGAGCGTTGAACAATGATTTGTGCGTTAGGTATAAGCCCAGTTCCTCCACAGTGATCAAAGTGAAGGTGGCTAAATACAATCTTGTCAACTGACGATGAGTCAATCTGGATGTTTTCTAATCGAGATGAGACTCTGTCTTCAGAACTAAACGTTGATTCAAATTGTCGGGCCATCAACGGATATCGTGCTGCCACGCCGTCGACTAAATCATGGTGAAGCCCGGTATCGAAAAGAAGAGTTTGCCCACTTGGATGTATGACTAACCAGCTGGGGATCGGAAGATTTACGTTACCACTTAGACCAGCGACTACAGAGGACGCGGAAGTGGAAAGCCATCCGCATTCGAGAGGAACAAGACGTAGCTTCGACATATTCTCGACGGTAGTTGCTATTTCTCCGGAATGTCCAACAGTTAGTTAATCTCTCCAACAATCCCAGAGATGATACCTGGATATGTGCATCAGGAATGAAGGTCGTTAGTCGAGCTAACTCTTTAGGACTAATATTGTTGGAAGGAATTCCGGATGTAGCCTTTGACACGAGAAATTTTTGAATATCAAAGTGACTTATTATTATATATCGCTTCTGTTTCGCAGATGGTTAGGGAACTCGGCGTTCCTTCTATCGCTACTTGCCACGAATGCTTCGCCCATATCATCCATGTCAAACATGGCTGCATTCCATGTGGCAATGTACTCGAGGCCGTCAGCTACTGAATGATCGCGACTGAAGTTCATGCTTTGCTTTGTTCCCCAAATAGCCATCGGGCTTTTGCTTGCAATCTCTTTAGCTACCTCGTTAACGGCAGCAAGAAGCTCCTCATGGGTTTCAAAGACTTCGTTAATAAAACCGCGATCTTTGCCTTCAGCAGCGTTCATCTTGCGACCGGTGTAAGCAAGTTCCCGAACCACACCCTCGGGCACTAACTTTGGCATTCTTTGGAGAGTGCCAACGTCGGCAGTCATCCCAATGTTGATTTCCGCAATACAAAAATAAGCGTCGCTGGTGGCGTAACGAAGATCAGCTGCTGAAATCATGTCGATGCCGCCTCCAACGCATGCGCCCTGGATAGCGACGAGGACAGGTAGTCTACTTTCCTCCATGCAGCTAAAACTCCGCTGTAATCGTAAAGCTGTTGATCTGAAGCTGGCACGCGTGCGGCTCGGGAACTTTGAAGATCCCATAGTCACGGAATTATCGCCGTCGAAGACCGAAAGGTCCATACCTGAGCAAAAATGGCGACCTTCTGCCGAGATTACTATGACTCGAGCCTCTCCTTGATCTGAGAGATCGTTAACGATTTCTGGTAATTCTTTCCAAAATTCTGGAATCATCGAGTTCGCTTTTTCGGGCCGAATCATTCGAACCTGTGCGACCATGTCGGTGATTTCTACGTCAAAACATTTGTAATTCACGCCGACATATTATGCTCTCTGTAATCATTAAGCTAGCACTTTCATGGTTTTATCTACGCGGAGAGTGCTACGCCCATTGAAAGAGCTACCAATGAAGCGCCGAGTGCGATAGTGGCACTAACTGCGGCAACCGCCGGCTTTCTAGTATTTTGATGTATTAATGCTGCGCCTCCTGCAAGGAGAACGAAAAGCATTTTAATTCCCAGCAAGGCCTGCCATCCTATTGTCGTCGATGAAGAGTCAATAGAAGTCAGATTCCATATTCCTGTAAAAACTGCTAACCCAAAGAATGGCCAGGCTACTCGTGCGAACCCGCGGGAAATAGCAGATAGGGCTTCCGGGTTAGTTTTTCTTACCATCGGAACAATCGCGCCCATGACAATTTGACCACCAAGCCAAACTGAGACAGACAAAACATGAAGAATAATCCGGAAATCTTCACCATCGATTCTTGCGTTACGCATTCTTGCCTCCAACAACTAAAAGCCTGTGGTGCTGATCATCAAGTCACTTGAGGCAGGTCAGGTAACTTATTTTCTCTCTACGGCTCAAGAAGATCCGCCATATTGTGCTCAAAAAATTTATCGAGAACCTCTTCGCTCATGCCATGTAGAGACGATTCGAATCGGCCGAGGGGGTTTCGTCCACCCTCTATGTGAGGGTAGTCCGATGAAAAGAGATACAGATCGGCATTCGATTCTCTAATCATTGCCCCGACGTCTTCAAAGGGGTATGGCGTGAACGCCATTTGTCGTCGTATCTGTTCTGAAGGCGGCTCATTCAGAGAGGCTAAATCAGGTTCAGACTTCTTCCATATTTCAGCAATTAGATCTAACCGCCGCAGAAGAGCCGGAACCCAACCAGCCCCTAATTCTATTACACCGCCGCGAAGAGTTGGGTGACGCTGCAACACTCCATCAAGAACCAGGCTGCCTACGAAAGTTTCCGCAGCTTGATGGAGAGCGATCATGTCCTTACCTCGAACATTTTCACCGCCACCTAACCAATCTGTTGGTTCTGGTCGACCAGTGTTCATCCAATCAGGTTCTATCTGTAGAGGATCACCGCCGACATGAAGGACAAACGGTACTTTAGCGTTGGCCATCAGAGCCCAAACAGGGTCCAAGTCGGTGTGGCCGGGAGAGCGACCACCTGCGGGACGATGAGGAACCCACATTGCCCCTAAGCCCATACTCAAGGCAGCCTCCATCTCTGCAATTGCTCTATCGGGATTATCCAGTGGTAAAAGCGCAACTCCGATAAGCCGTTCGTCGTCTGCGCAGAATTCAGCCATAGCTCTGTTGTGCGCTCGCGTGGCACCATAACGGAGCTCATCATCTGCGGTTGCGTCAAAGGCGATTCCTGCACTAAAAGTCGAGAAAACAAATTGTTGATTAAAGCCGAGCATGTTTAGAGCTGTTGTCCGCTCATTTTTATTGAACGCTCCTAATGCAAAATACCCCTTTGGTCCGGATAGTAAGTCGTCGCCAAGCGCTACTAGCTCAGCTACTTTCTCTGGAGAATGACCTCCCGAGAGTGCTGCTTCGCGCCATGATTCGCTGCTGCGGCCACCTCCATCAAAATTAATTTCAGGCAAGCGCTTCTTAAGTTCAGTGTCTGCGTGCGCCGTTAAAAAATCCGGTAACTCCATCAAGTGGCTATCGGCGTCTAAGTAACGTCTTTGTTTCGCATGGGTCATGGCGAAATACTAGCAAGTAACTATTGACCCAGATGAGATTCATGTAGCTAAAAACGCAGTTTGGGCTTAAGCAGAGAGTTACGCACTGAACGACAGAGTTCAGGCTCGGAAATCACAGGTTAGACCGAAGTTCTTGATAGTAAACCGCGCAAGTTAAGGGGGTTCTATTGATTCTCATCCAGTTAGGAGTAAACGCCTCATGCTGAGGAGCTAGTAACAGCTAGCCTCTTAGATATGGGCGCTGAAACAAAAAATGCGGATTCAACGAATGAGGTTCATTTGTTCGCCAAAGTCTTGACCGCTAGCGATGGGGTTATAGCTGGCACGCGAGAAGATTTAAGCAGTGTCGCTCTGGTCGAGACTCTGAAATTATCGGGATTTGAAGTCACTCAACAAAGAGTCGTGTCTGACGGTGTGGAAAGTGTTGCATCGGCGTTGAGAGAGATGACTGAAAACTTTGCAGGCTTAATAGTTACAACCGGTGGAACCGGATTTACTCAACGTGACCTGACGCCAGAGGGAACTCGTAAAGTGATCGAGCGAGAAGCTCCAGGTCTAGCTGAAGCAATGCGACTAGTGAATCCGCTCGGCCGTCTTTCGCGGGGAGTCGCTGGAATCAAAGGTAACTCGATAATTCTTAATACTCCTGGTTCTACCAAGGGGTGTGTCGAGTGTCTAAATGCTGTCATAGATGTTGTTCCTCATGCGCTTCGTCTTCTTAATGGTGAGAGGTTGCATTGACCAAATCAAGACCTAAATTATTGTCCGATACAGCTCTCATGGAGCGAGCGTTAGAGAATGCTAATGAAGTAAGGGGATCTACCGCTCCTAATCCTTGGGTTGGAGCAGTGTTGCAGAGTGTTGATGGTGAAATTTTCGACGGTGCTACTCAGCCAGTAGGTGAAGATCACGCAGAGCGGGTAGCAATGAAAATCGCTGCTGCGAAGACTAAGGGAGCAACAATAGCCACAACGCTTGAGCCCTGTTGCCATCAAGGTAGAACGGCTCCGTGCACCGAAGCTCTGATAAAGGCGCAAGTAGCGCGAGTCGTAGTTGGCCTTACGGACCCGGACGAGAACGTGAACGGCAAGGGCATAGCTGAACTTCGAAGAGCAGGGATTGAAGTCATCGAAGGCATCCTGGAAGACAAGGTAACTGAGCAACTTACGCCCTACCTCCACCATCGAAGAACTGGAAAGCCGTGGGTGGTTTTGAAAATGGCTTTGACGTTAGACGGACGAACCTCGGCGGCAGATGGGAGCTCTCAATGGATAACAGGAGAGGCAGCTCGAACCGATGCCCATCTACTAAGAGCGCGTTGTGATGGCATCCTAGTGGGGGCACAAACAGTGAGGTCTGATAATCCTTCACTTACTGTTCGTCGAGTAACTGGGAAAGATCCAATTCGTATAGTCCTAGGCATAGCGCCTCCGGATGCAGCGGTGCACCCATGTTGGGAAGTTGATGGAGATCTTGAAAAAATCCTTCAATCACTAGGTCGGCGAGGAATAGTAGATTTGCTCGTGGAGGGCGGTGCTAATGTGGCATCGAATATGCACCGTGCAGGCCTAGTAAATGAGTACGTTTTTTATCTCGCTCCTGCTTTAATGGGCGGCGATGACGGCCGACCCTTATTCGCTGGTGCTGGTTCTCCAACAATTGGCGATCTTCAGCGCGGTAGTATATCGAGTGCGCAGATGGTAGGAGAAGATCTTCGAATCGATCTTCGAATGGCTGCGCCGAATACTTCCACGGAGGAAATCTGATGTTTACAGGTTTGATCGAGGAGCTTGGCTCGTTTCTGTATCGAGAAGGTAAGAGATTCCGATTCGAAGCCAACCTCGTTTTAGAAGAAACCAAAATAGACGACTCGATTTCCGTCAACGGCTGCTGTTTAACAGTGGTTGATATTGGGGACGGCTGGTGGGAAGCAGATGCGGTCGAAGAAACAGTTTCGAGAACATCATTAGGGGACCTTGTACCAGGAGATTCAATAAATCTTGAAAGAGCTGTCAGGTCGATTGATCGGCTCGGTGGCCACATGGTTCAAGGACACGTAGATGGAGTCGGCACAATCGTTTCTCCAGGACCTGATTTGAGAATTCGCATGCCAAAGGAAATGGCAAGGTATCTAGTGGAGAAAGGTTCGATTACCGTCGACGGGGTAAGCCTCACCTGTTTCGATGTCCGAGATGATTCGTTTGCGATTGCTTTGATTCCCCATACGATGCATGTGACGTCACTCGGTAGCCGTAATGTTGGAGATCGGGTTAATCTTGAGGTGGACGTAATCGCAAAATATGTGGAACGCTTGCTGATACCCCATAATAGTGAAGTTAAATAATTTTTTCCTGCCCTGGAAGGCCAAAGATAATGAGAAGCTTCGAATCCGGTGAACAAGACTCGCCTCTAGCGGCCATAGAAGACGCTATTTCTGCCATAGGGCGCGGTGAAATAGTCGTTGTTGTAGATGACGAAGATCGCGAAAATGAAGGCGATCTCATAATGGCAGCTGAGTATGCGACTCCAGAAACGATCGCGTTCTTTGTCCGCTACACATCGGGAGTCTTATGCGCCCCGCTTATTGGTGAGCGGTTAGACGAACTAGCGTTACCTCTAATGGTTAGCGTAAACACCGAGCCAATGCGAACCGCTTACACAATCACGGTGGATGCAGCCGAGGGGACAACCACCGGAATTTCAGCTGCCGATAGGGCTAAGACTCTAAACCTACTAGCGTCGAAAACAAGTGAACCTCATGAGTTCGTTCGGCCCGGTCATGTCCTTCCTTTAAGATATCGGCCTGGTGGTGTTCTGAAACGCGCCGGCCACACCGAAGCAGCCGTAGATTTAGCTCGGTTAGCTGGCTGCGAGCCCGCAGGTGTGCTTGCAGAAGTCGTAAACGATGACGGGACTATGTCGCGTATGCCAGAGTTGATTGAGTTCTGTCGTGAACACGACTTATTGCTCATCTCAATAGCAGATTTGATTCGCTACCGAAGATCCAACGAACGGCTCGTCGACCCGATAGCACAGGCCCGCATTCCAACTATATATGGCGACTTCACAGGGCATGTTTTCCGTGATTTTGATGGACAAGAGCATGTTGCAATGGTGTATGGGCAAATAATGGGTAGCGACCCTGTAATGGTTCGTGTCCATAGCGAATGTCTCACCGGAGACATTCTTTCGTCGCTTCGATGCGATTGTGGAACTCAGTTGCATACGGCTTTGGAGACGATTGCCCGAGAAGGAGCTGGAGTTTTAGTTTATTTGCGTGGTCACGAGGGGCGTGGGATAGGTATAGGTCACAAGATTGCTGCTTACTCTTTACAAGATCAAGGTCATGACACCGTAGACGCGAATCTAGAATTGGGTCTGCCTGTTGATGGGAGAGAATATGGGATTGGCGCTCAGATACTTGTAGAACTTGGTGTCACTAAAATGCGCTTAATAACTAACAACCCAAAGAAAATCGGTGGTTTAGCCGGCTATGGTCTCGAAATTGTTGAGAGGGTTCCTACCGTTACGGCCCCTAACCCAGAAAACGTAGCGTATCTTCGAACTAAACAATTGAGAATGGGTCATCTAATAGAGGGCCTAGACGAGCTGGTTAAAGAGTAAACATCTCGAGTTTGTTTTCTAAATAGTCAAAGTCATCGCAATTAACTTTGGGTATCTGCTTCTTGGGCCGCTACGGTCAAAGTCATGTTGAAACTTGTACTTCCCAAGGGCTCTCTTGAAAAGGCCACTCTGCAATTGTTTGGCGAGGCTGACCTGACTGTTAGTAGAAGCTCTCAAGTTGACTATCGAGCGACAATCAATGATCCACGTGTCGATGACGTTCGGATACTGCGTCCACAGGAAATTCCAGGCTATGTAGCTGAAGGACTCTTTGACATTGGCATTGCTGGTCGTGATTGGATCGAGGAGACAAGCAGCGATGTAGTTTCTCTCGGGCAAATGAAGTATTCAAAAGCAACGGCGCGTCCTGTGCGAATAGTGGTGGCTGTGCCTGCTGCCAGTAATTATGAATCAATTTCTGAATTACCTGATGGCGTTAAGGTTTCAAGTGAATACCCAGAATTGACCCGCCGACATTTTTTAGCTGCAGGAGTTCAGGCTGATATTCGATTGAGCTACGGAGCAACAGAGGCGAAAGCTCCAGACATTGTTGATGCAGTTGTCGATTTGACTGAAACTGGAAGTGCGCTGAAGGCAGCAGGTCTAAAAATCATTGACGAGATACTGACTAGCTACACGGAACTATTCGCTAATCGAAAATCGTATGAAGACCCGATCAAGCGAAAAGCAATGGAACAGATCAAAACGCTGCTAGATGGTGTGCTTGATGCTCGCGGCAGGGTTTTAATGAAACTTAATGTGGCGAGAGAAAATCTAGATGGAGTAATAAAAGTTTTGCCGTCTATGAAATCTCCGACCGTGAATGAATTGTGGGGAGGCGGAGGTTTTGCAGTGGAAACTGTCGTGAATAAAGCAGACATAAACTTGCTTATTCCTGAACTGTTAGAACTCGGAGCTACAGACGTAATCGAGCTACCAATATCTAAAATCGTGCCATAAATCAAAGAAGCAGTAGCTAGTCGTCGTCAACGTCTGACTGAAATTCTTTTTGAACTTCTACATAAGCAAGTCGAATTTGCTGAAGAGCCATTTTGATAGTGTCCGCGTCGGGAAGTTCAGACCCCAGGTTGTCCACGACTAACCCCATAGCGTCTATAGGAAGCCGTGCCTCCTCAAGATTCGGTGGATCAACCCTGAGATGAAGAGCTGCCAACTCAAATAATCCGATCATATGATTAGCGACGACTTGACTAGCTGGGACCGATAGAAGCTGTTCTTGGGCCTCTCTCATTCGCTGTTCCATAGCAGCGGCCATTTCAGGGTCGACGTCGGCGCCATATGGGTTATCCATCGCTTCGCTATCAGCGATTTCCGGGGCTTGAGACGACGGTGACTCCGCACCCGGTACTTTATGTTCGCCTGAAGGTGTCCAAAAACTACTCACACTAACCTCACTATTCATGTACGAAAATAATATAGAAGGTGGAGGCTCCCACAGTTACCTGATACCCTATTGGATCTACAACAGATACAAGCGGGGTCCGTCCTCCACCAAGCCGCTTCATAGCGCGTCTTGGTAACTCCTAGCAATTATATCGGCTTTCAGCGCCTGTATACGTGCGAAAGTTTGGGCGGATTACTCAATGTGTCCGCCTTTCGTAATTCTGCGTCAGGTGCCACTACGGACCAGGAGACTGTCCTTTGGTTAAGCGAGTAAGGTCATAGCACGCCCAGAAGAAGGCGAAGCTCGAATCAACGACGAGATTCGAGCAAGGGAAGTACGACTTGTAGCCCCTGACGGGGAGCAAATCGGTATTAAACCATTGCCAGAAGCGCTCAATATAGCTCGAGGTTTAGATCTTGACTTAGTAGAGGTTGCGGCTCAAGCCAATCCTCCGGTTTGTCGGATTATGGACTACGGAAAATTCAAATACGAAACTTCTCAACGAGCGAAAGAATCTCGAAAAAAATCAGGGAGCGTTTCCCTAAAAGAAATGAAATATAGACCAAAAATTGGCCAAGGAGATTTCGATACTAAAACGGCGGCGGTCGGGAAATTTCTATCAGAAGGTCACAAAGTTAAAATAACAATCATGTTCAGAGGGCGCGAGGTCTTCCACCCAGAGCTAGGTAGAGAGATTTTAGAGCGAGTAGCAGTACTTATAGAAAATGTGGGAAAGGTAGACCAATTCCCAAAGTTAGATGGTCGAAATATGACCATGGTTTTGAGCCCAGATAAGCAGGCTCAGTTAAAAAATAAGAATAATGACGCCGAAAGCGTTGACAAGTCAAACTCAAAATAAGTCTCAGTAAGACTCTTATAATTTTTATCCGTATTTACCCATCCATCATCTTCGACAAGGAGAGCCCATGCCCAAGATGAAAACTCATAGTGGCGCTAAGAAGCGATTCAAGACTACTGGCACCGGTAAGCTCGTGCGGCGCAAGCAAGGCCGGAATCATATTCTTGAGAAGAAGTCCTCGAAACGAAAGCGTCAACTAGCTCTCGAGGGTGAAATTAGCAAAGCTGACCTTCCTCGCATCAATCAGATGCTGGGCAAATAATTATTACGATTCGTACTGGAGATTGAACTATGGCGAGAGTCAAGCGTTCTGTAGCGGGTCGCAAGAGTCGCAAGGCAACCCTAGTAAAAGCAAAGGGTTATTACGGAAATAAGAGCCGTTCCTATCGAGCTGCTAATGAGCAAGTTATGCATAGCGGCAACTACGCATTTCGGGACCGGCGTGCACGCAAAGGTGAATTTCGGAGATTGTGGATACAACGTATTAATGCCGCAGCTCGACTAAACGGAACGACCTACAGCAAACTAGTAAGTGATTTGAATGCGGCTGGTATAGAGATAGATCGTAAAATTTTAGCTGACTTAGCCGTTTCTGATCCAGAAGCGTTTACTAAAATTGTTGAGGCCGCTCAGATGGCCCCTAAAGCGAGCTGAATCTTTCTCCGAGTTCCAAACGCCTCGCCCGCCTTGGTCGGCTGGTGCGCGACCGAAAGTATCGGGACGCTGAAGGGGCGATCGTCATCGATGGGCCGCGTTCGCTCGCGACTGCTGTGCAATGTGGTGCAGAGATAGAGGAAATTTTCGTTCGCGAGAATGAGTATGAGAAGTTCTCCCATCTCTACGGCCTTGAGACCAAGGTCTCAGAGGTTGATATACGTTCCTTTGATTCGCTTGCTGATAGCGCTACTCCCCAAGGAGTTCTAGCCATCGCTCGACTTGTAGATGCTGACTTTAGTAGTTTGGCTCAGGAGCACCGAGTTGTCGTGATGGACGCGATTCAAGACCCAGGGAACGTAGGAGCGATCATCAGAACTGCCGCAGCGGCTGGCTTTGGTGCAGTAGTCGGTTGCTTAGGAACAGCGGATCTATGGAGCCCTCGATCTGTGCGGGCAAGCGCTGGAACGATTTTTTCCTTAAACGTTCATCGGCAGGCAGACCTTGTGGAGGTTCTAGAAAGCGTTGCCGAGACTGGACACACTCGAGTAGTTACGCTCGCGTCTGGAACTACGACCTTTGATCAGATGAAAGCCGATGAGCGGATGACCCTGATTTTAGGTAGCGAAGCGCATGGCGTTTCGGATGAGGCAGTTGAAAGATCCGAACTAAAAGTTGCCGTGCCAATGGCTTACCCAGTTGAGTCACTTAATGTTTCGGTAACCGCAGGAATAGTGATGTATCAGATGTCCGGAAGCTTTAATGGTCGGTGAAAGTATCTCTGCTAGACAACTGGCGGTAAGTCATCAAAACTATGCTGCTGGTCACCTATCCTGGAAGTCGTGAGCGTTTACGAAGAAATAGTCTCAGCCAGAGAACAGGCCTTATCGAGTATCCAGAGTGCGACGGATCTCTCTAACCTCGTGGACCTGGAGCCGGCGCTGTTTGGTAAGAAATCAGCCTTGGGGAGCCTCAAAGGGCTTATGGGTAAACTTGATGCATCAGAGCGGGCCTCAGTCGGTCAAGCTTTAAACCAAGCACAGAAAGAAGTGCAGGAAGCTCATCAAAAATCTAAGAACTATTTTTTCGAACACGAGCGAAACCTTCAGCTCGGCGCAGAAGGAATAGATTTAACGGAAACCCTTAAAAACCCTAACCATAGGGGCCATCTCCATCTTGTAACTCAGACCATGGAACGTCTTGAAGATGTCTTTGTTGGCATGGGCTTCACGGTTTCTGAGGGGCCGCAAGCTGAGACCGATTGGTACAACTTCGAAGCACTGAATTTACCCGAGGCTCATGTCGCGAGGTCAATGTTTGACACCCTCTACCTTGATCTAGGTGAAAGAACTGAGATTGGTGATGGAGAGGGTGGAGAATCTACGAAATTTTTACTCAGGACGCACACTTCCCCAGTCCAAATCCGAGTCATGGAGTCACAGGAACCACCAATTTATACGGTTTGCCCGGGAAGGGTGTTCCGAAGAGATACAGCTGACGCAAGTCATATGCCAGTTTTCCATCAGATAGAAGGCCTCGTTATCGACGAAGGAATTAGCTTTACAGATTTGGCTGGAACTCTAAATGATTTCACATCCGCGTATTTTGGTGGCGCAATTAAAAGCCGATTGAGGCCCTCATACTTTCCATTCACAGAACCAAGTGCAGAGTTCGATATAACCTGCGTCATATGTGAGGGCTCAGGCTGCCAAACTTGTCAGCGAACGGGGTGGATAGAATTAGGCGGATGCGGCATGGTTCACCCTAACGTATTGCGAAATTGCGGTATCGACAGTGAACAATGGACTGGATTTGCGTTCGGTTTCGGTATTGATCGTTTAGCTCTGATGCGACACGGAATTAAGGATTTAAGAGATATGTACACCAATGATGTTCGCTTTTTGAGTCAGTTCTAGAACGGGATTTTGATGAAAGTACTTCTTTCCTGGTTACGTGAGTTCGCCCCAATTGAGGGTGATCCCGTTGAGCTGGGCAATCATATGAGTGACCTTGGCATGGCCGTCGAAGAGATGACGATTATCGAGTTGATCGATGGAATTATTGTTGCCGAAGTAGTCGGATTGCGACCGCATCCCAAAGCTGACCGAATTCAGATCGTAGATGTAGACCCGGGAGACGGCAATCCGCTGCAGGTGTGTTGTGGAGCCTTTAACATGTCCGTCGGAGATAAAATTCCATTCGCAACAATTGGTACGACCATGCCGGATGGAATGGAAATTTCTCAACGCAAAATGCGTGGTGAACTTTCGAACGGAATGTGTTGTTCAGCTTCTGAGATCGGCCTTGGTAGCGACCATCAAGGCATTTTGATTTTGTCTCCGGAGCTAGTTGTTGGCCAGCCAGCGATGGCTCAGCTAGGTGCACAGGCTGATGTTCTGTGGGACCTAGAAATTAATCCGAACCGCCCTGACGCTATGTCTATCGCAGGTGTGGCAAGAGACCTGGCAGCTCGGTTAAACATTCCATTTCAGATACCTAAATGGTCTGTCGATCATATGGCTACGAGCGAAATTTCGGAAACTTCGGTTAGCGTCGCTGACTCAGAACTCTGCCCTCGTTTCACAGCTCGCGTGCTTGAGGGAGTGAGCGTTGGCGTGTCTCCTTTGTGGATGCAAACGCGTCTCCAGCTTCTGGGCATGAGATCAATCAATTCGGTAGTCGATGTATCGAATTATGTAATGCTCGAACTAGGGACACCAAACCACACTTACGATTTATCGTTAGTGGCTGGAAATGCGATAGGAGTGCGGAGAGCAAAGATTGATGAGTCGATTACAACTTTAGATGGGCAAGAGAGATCCTTAGCTCCGGGCGATGGGGTCATCGTAGACGGGTCTGACGTCGCGATCGGAGTAGCCGGTGTAATGGGAGGATCTAGCACAGAAATTTCTGATTCAACCAACAGCATTCTACTTGAATTGGCTTGCTGGGACAGGACCGCTATCGCTCGAACTTCGCAGCGGATGGGTCTTCGTTCTGAAGCCTCGTCACGCTTTGAAAGAGGCACTGATATAAATTTAAGCGTCACGGCCGTTGAACGTTTTTGTTATCTCCTAAATGAGATAACGCCAGGCGGTATTCAGATTGAAAAGAAGATAAGCGATGTGCAAGTTGCTAAAGACAAGCAAACAACTATCAGCGTGCGCACTTCACGTATCAATCTGTTACTTGGGCAAAAGTTTTCCAGCGGAGATATAGCCAATTTGCTTATTCCTATTGGCTTCGAAGTTATACAGACAGATGATCCTGATGTTCAACTTGTGACAATTCCCAGTTTTCGCCCTGACTCGGAGACTGAAACAGACATAGCTGAAGAGGTTGGTCGCCATTTCGGGTACGGGCGTTTAGGAGCGACTGTACCCCGATCTCCTAATGCTGGTCATCTTACATTTCATCAAAAATCTCGCCGGCTTATCCGTCAGGTATTGGTCGGTGCAGGGTTAGATGAGGCAATGCCGAGCCCGTTTCTAGCCCCAGATGCGGTTGCCAAAGCCGGCCTCTCGTCGGCTAATGTAGTTCAGCTGCTTAACCCTTTAGCTATCGAAGAGTCAGTTCTGAGACCGTCGTTACGGTCTGGGCTGTTGACGGCACTTGCTTACAACCAGTCGCACAGAAATGAAAATGTTAAACTCTTTGAGATTGGATCGGTGTTTGCTCTTCCCTCGGAGGGCTCTGGATTACCAGATGAGCACGAAATGCTCGGAGTCATTCTCGGCGACAACGATGCCTTCGTAGCGAAGCAGCTTTGGGACGTGATCGCTGCTGGTCTAGGAATTAATGGAGAATTACGTAACGCTACCGACCTTCCTGGACTTCACCCTCGACGTGCAGGGCAAATAATTGTTGAAGGTCAAGAAATAGGAGTGCTAGGTGAACTAGATCCAAGGGTTCTAGAGAATTGCGGCGTCGCTAATCGTTGCGGGTGGTTAGAGTTACGACTCGACCGGTTGATTCAATCAATGAGTCAAAATGCGACTCGTCGATATGATTCAGTCTCGACGTACCCTTCAAGCGACTTGGATTTAGCATTCGTTGTCAAAGACGAAATCCAAGCATCGGATGTGGAACGAACTATCCGATCTTTGGTTGGCTCAGAACTAGCGTCCCTTGAACTCTTCGACGTTTTCCGAGGTGAAAAACTGGGTGAAGGAAATCGATCCTTGGCGTTTTCATTGCGATTTCAATCAGCAGAGGGAACTCTGAGCCATGACCAGTTAGCCAGTCTCCAAGAGCGATGTATCCAAGCGGTAGAGACAACTCATGATGCTCGACTCAGGTAGTTTAATATCCGGCTTTTGTATCTACTAAGCCAATCAGTTGATCTCCGTTTACTCTCGCACGAACATTTTGTGTAACTCTTTCTGCAAGGAGAGGCAGACCCATCTCAGGTGTGTTGCCGACATGAGGGGTAATAATGCAGTTATCTAACGTCCACAACAGATGATTGGGGTCCAAAGGCTCAGGATCAGTAACATCGAGCGCAGCCCCGCCAATAGATTCAGCTACTAGCGCCTCGACCAAGTCATCGGTCACCACATGTTTGCCTCGAGCAACGTTGATTACCCAAGCATGCGACGGTAATAGAGAGAGTTCCGTGGCGCCAATAATTCCCTCCGTCTCAGGAGTTAACGCAAGCGCGAGTATCAGTACGTCTGTTTCGGGTAACTCTTGGTGAAGTTTAGCGAGCGAAGTTACATCTGACGATCCAGGCATTGGCCGAATATTCTTTCTGATGACAGTTATTCGGCATTTGAAAGGTTGGAGGTACTTCAGAAGAAACTCTGTGATTCCGCCCCCACCTAATATCGTTACACGTGCGCCATATAAATTTTTTCCTTGGGGCTTGCCCCATTGTTTTGCTTTGCCGTAGATATGCAGCTTTCTTAAACCTGCAAGCGTCAGAGCGAGAGCGTGCTCTGCAACTGGTTCGGCATACACGCCCTTTCCGCATGTCCATATAAGGTTTGGTCTTGATTGAAGCATTGGGAGGAAAGGTTCTATGCCAGCATATGGAAGTTGAACCCATTGAATACCCGGGTTCTCGTCTAACGTTTTGGGTAGTAAGTCTGCTCGTGATGGCTCTGCCCAAACAAGTGCTTGAGCTTCGGAAGGCTTCGTTATAAGTCCACCTCCGGAAAGAACGGCCTCTGCTAATGATTGCTGTCGCCAACAAGCAGGCTCTACGGCGACGTTAAGAGATGTCATAGAAACAAAGTTATCGCGGTCTGCTACTTAGCGTTAAATCTATGGAAGCTGTAAGTGTCCGTTGTGTGCCCTATCTGAAAATCTTTTTAGGGAATATAAAGCCACCGGCCTGGCTCTGTCTGCCGAGTCAAAGATTAGTGACTGCTAGAAGCTATTTCCCTAAAGAACTAAGTGAGAAAGAACAGCCCAACTCTCCAAGTCTTCTTGAAGCGTTTGAGTTCCGAGAACTTGAATGCAAACGTGATCTGCACCGTTGACGCGGTGAGCGGTCAGTCGGTCTCTAATCGTATCAGAGCCAAATGTGATGAGTTCTGAAACTAGTCTGTCGCTCGGTCCGTCAAGAAAATCTTTATCCTCAAAACCCAGCATCTTAAACTTTCGCTGGTTGCTCTTAGAGCCGGTGTACTTCCGCAAGTGGTCTCTACCTATTTCGATAGCCACCTGGGAATCTTGCGTTAGAACCACAGCCATCTCAGCTGCAATGACTGGGTCGGGTCCTATTGCCGACCGCGTCAGCTTAGTATGCTCCGGGTTCGCCAAATATGTGTGAGCGCCGAGAGTGAGACTTCCAGCTAATGCGCTCATCTTCGGTCCATAAGCTGCGAGACAAACAAGCGGAGATGGCGTATCGTCAGTTTTATTCTCTTCCCACAAATTGGTAAATTCCTTAAGGTAGCTAGTGGCAATGGAAAGTGGTTCTGCCTTATTGCTCAAAGCGCCACCTAAGCCAAGACCGAGAACATGACGACCGCCGGACTTCATTTGTAAATATCTGTGTCCCGCCACAGCTGCTCCAGGGGAGCGGTCACCCATCCTTGCGATTCCGTTGGCGATTGTTAGTGACCATGTACCTTCTAAAAGTTGTGACGCGAGAGACAGAGCTTCAGTTGGGCCGACCTCTGGAACCCATAAGGACGGGTAACCGAGTCGTTCAATTTCTTGCGCAGCAATAGTAGCTTCAGATGGGGTGAGGTCATCAAACCTAAATGACCACACGCCGACCTGACCCAGTTTCTGTCTCAGCTGAGCAAAATCCGACAACTTTTCTCCATAGATAAAGAAGCTTAAATGACTATCTACGCGTCGTTACCTTCTAAACACGCGGAAACAAGATTACTGACTTTCGCCCATCATCGCCCCATCTGATTTCAGATAAATAGAGTTCTTAGGACTTTTGAAGAGATCTTGAACAGCGGGCAGAAATTCTTCCAGCTGCATGGATTGATAAGTCGGATCGAAAGCAGGCTGATCATATTCCTGGCAAAATTCTACCGTTAGGTCGTAGGCCTGATGTCCAGCAAAATCATCCCTCATGTTTCTGTCCATACCAAAATGGTGGAAGAAATTGTAACCCTGAAAAATTCCGTGTTTCTCCACCATCCATAGATGATCTTCAGACACAAAAGGCTTGAGAATTGCTGCTGCAATATCAGGATGATTATAGGAGCCTAATGTGTCGCCGATATCGTGCAGTAAGGCGCACACAACGTACTCATCAGACTTATTCGCTCTCGCAGCGCGGGTAGCGGTTTGGACACTGTGCTCTAAGCGGTCAACCGAAAATCCGCCACAATCTCCGTCTAGTAGTCGAAGGTGATCGATGACCCGATCTGTAAGACTGGCAGAAAAAACCTTGTTATGGGCTGCGATAATATCCCAATCAAGTTTTGTGGCTTCAGTCATTGCGCCAAATGTGGCACTTTGGCTAAGAAGTTCATTTGTTTGCGCTACGTCGGTCATGTTTCCCCCATGAGACTAGAATCTACTAACAATGCTAGATGCTGGTGACCGATGATGGTCGTGTCAGCCTGTATTTCCAATGTATTACTAGGCGCGGCTATCGGCCATTATTCCACCATCTGGAAAAATTATTTCGCCGGTCACGAAGCTTGACTCATCGCTGCATAAGTAAAGGCAAGCATTAGCGATGTCAGATGGCTCCCCAAGGCGACGTAATGGTGTTTCTCTAGTTCTTGCTGTTACCCAAGCTTCACTGTTTGTGGCGGCACCACTCATCGAAGTTCTGATGTAGCCCGGTCCAACTGCGTTGACTCTTATGTTGTGTCGAGCTAGCTCAATCGCTCCGCACTTGGTGAGCATCCAAACTCCAGCTTTTGATACGCAATAGTCGGAGGAACCCATCAGTGCAGTTCGAGCGGCCACTGAAGCTATATTTACGATAGCTCCACCGCCTGTCTTGACCATTTGGTTTGCGGCCGCTTGATTCGTGAGCATCACTCCTGTGAGGTTCACGTCGATAACTCGTTGCCAATTCTCGAGTGACTTATTTAGAAGGAGCATGTCGCCCTTGTCATAACGATCAGCCGTAGCTTGCTCATCGGGCTCTCTGCTCACATAGGCAGCGTGCGAAATCCCTGCGGCGGCAACGCACACGTCTATTCTCCCGAACTTTTCTACAGCACCTTGGATCATCGAACTAACTTCTTCGGGCTGTGAGGTGTCTACACCAATCCCAATTGCTTGACCGCCTGCTGCTATGGCTTCGTCTACAACGGCATCTGCCCGTTCTGGATTAAGGTCTGCAACAACTACAGATGCGCCCTCAGTGGCAAACTTTAGGGCACACTCACGTCCGATGCCGGATGCACCTCCTGTTATCAAGGCGACTTTATCTTGTAAACGTTGGCTCATGATTCTCCCATGTAGCGAGCAATAGAACTACATTACGCAATTACCCATGTCTTTGTCGCTCAACAATGGTGGTAACGAAAGAGGAACTATGGAATTCAGTCTCGTTGATCTCGACAAAGCATATGAAGCTCTAATGAGCGAAGTGGTGAAGACAGGTGTTGTTCCGCATTATGCGGAGCTAAGCACCCTGCTCGCGATTAGCCCAAACGAAGCGTTAGGCAGAATACGAAATATTGTTGAGCTCACTCCAGGATGGATGCACCCGGAAACTGATTACATTGCTTCGTTCCCGCCATTCAACAATCAGCCTACGCAATACCGCATCAGTGTTGATGGCGAACAGAAGTGGTTTGCTCAATGCGGTTTCGAGGCCTTAGCATGCCGGTGGTTGTTCCCTGGAAAAACTGTTCGAATCGACGCTCCCTGCTTATTAGGAGGTGAACCGTTAACTATCGAGATGAAAGATGAAGAAATTTTGCTCGTTGACCCAAACACAATTGTTGGGTACACGCGCAGCCCTGTCGGTGGTGAAGCAGCCAACCGGCCTTTTAGGTGAGGCGGAATGAACCTCTTCCGTGCAGAAGAGCAAGCTCGTTTGTTTCATGACTGGGACCAAGATATGGAGTGGAGTTTGCAGCCACTTCAATGGTGGGCCACAACATTTGCTACTCCTATGTTCAGGAATCGAGGTCGAAGCGATTTCATCACATGGATGTCAGGTGAAGAAGGTGCATCTGCCATGCGTGAGCTTCGTTCGCGGCTCTCTCACTGACATAATTCTTATCGTAATCTCTATTCCAAGACGCCTGCAATGGCAAGTTCCGCTATCTGATCTGAACTATATCTAAGTAGCTCGCTGAGTATCTCAAAATTGTGTTCGCCCCAAAGTGGGCCAGCCATTCGAGGTGTCCCATCATTTTTGGAAAGCCTGAAACCGTATTGTTCTGCCCAAGTGTGCCCGTATATCTGATGCGGTACCTGATGGAAATGGTCACGGTGCACAAGCTGAGGGTCTCTAATTACTTCTGGACTGTTCTGTACCTGATGTGCCGGAATTTGGTTCCTTTGGAGTAGCTCTTGAAGAAATTCTGGGTTTTGATTTTTTGTCCATAGCGAAATTAGTTCGTTTAGCTCAAGCTCACGATTTACCCGTTGTGAAACACTGAGTAAAGCTAAGTTAGGTCGTTCCAACAGTTCGCACAGGGAAGCCCATTGGCTATCGCTTTCGCAAGCGATAGCAATCCACTGATCAGAGTCTGCGGGTCCGCATGCGTACACAGAGTGCGGGACATGTCGAGTGTCAGCGTTACCCATTCTGGTCTGGTTCGCACCATTTATCGAAGCGTCTATAACTGCTTCAGACAAGAAATGTATTCCGCCTTCGGCTTGGCTGAAATCGAGCACCTGACCTTTCCCAGTTTTCTTTCGCTGAAGCAATGCAGCCATTAACGCAGCCGCAGTTAGTCTCGGCGAGGTGGCATCGGTATAGGCAAGAAATGGTCCAGCCGGTAGTCGATCAGCCCAGCCGGTTAGCTCGTAATAGCCGCCAGCGGCGGCGCCCATGTTGCCGAAACCTGGGATCGGAGATAACGGCCCGGTGTGGCCGAAAAGAGTGGTGGACATAATAATCAGTTTTGGATTAACAGATAGAAGCTCTTGAGTTGTTAAGCCAACACGTTCAAGTACGCCTGGCGAAAAAGCGTTAATGATGACATCGCACTCGCGCACCAAGTCAAGAACCACTTGTCGTGTTTCTGGAACCTTTAAGTTCAGCTGCAAACTGAGTTTGTCAGCATTAATAGAGTGCCACTGATGGCTATTCTCTGGGCCATCATTGTCCATATCGCGCATCAAACCTGAAGTACGCACTTGATCAGGGCGTGTTTGAGATTCAACCCGTATGACCTTTGCTCCGTAATATGCAAATAGTCTGGTAGCGAAAGGTCCTGCGTACACCCATGTAAAGTCTAAAATTTTCAAACCCTCGAAGGGCCGTCTCGAAACATCATTTTTTTGGAACTCTCTGGGCGGTCTGGGCTTTTCTGACAAAATGAGGGCGGTGTGTTCGCCAAGCTTGGGTGGTGGACCGAGTCTTCTTAGACCAGTCTCGCTGCTATGCATCCAACGCCCAGGGAACTTGACTGTCCTATTAATCTGTTCAACGTGCACTTCGTCCCAGAACTGCCGCTCCTCATAATGCTCTGAACCAACAACATCTAAGGGAGTAATGACTGGCATGAGTAAAAATTTCTTAGATCGCGCCAACGAGAATAAGTCTGCTTTTGAATACTTTTTTAGAACGTTAGCGATGCAGGCAGATGTTCGATTACATAGTTCGCTAACTTCATCTAGCTCATAGTTGTCTAATAGAGTGGACCAGTCAATGGTGCGAAGATCATTATCGAGTCCGCCGTGTGAGTCGACCCACGCGACGAGCCGGTTCGTGAACGGACCGACTAGAACTCCTGGAAGAAACGTGATTGTGACATGCCCGTCGCTGGACTCGTAAACAAAGCGGAATTTTACTTTACCAAGCAGTTCCAGACCGCCGGCGCTTCGCTGAGCAGGAGGATTATTGCACAGGGACGGCGATAACCAGCCCTGCGCAGTGAGCATCATAGCTTCCTGAGCAGAAACGTCGATGTGCTGTCCTTGCCCTGAACTTTGTTGGTGAGTGAGAGCTATCAGTACAGCGCAAACAGCTTCTGATGCAGCGTTCACCCAAACCTGCGGAGCGGAAATACGGACTGGAGCTCGATCTGCGTACCCATTGAGCGACATTGGTCCGGCAGCAGCACTGAGGGTGAGATCTGTCCCTAGCCAATTCGCTTTCGGGCCGGTGGCTCCGAAAGGACTAATTGATACGGTTATTAGAGAAGGGTTTAACTCCCTGAGGTGGTTTAAATCAATTTCGAAGACGCCACATTCAATTAGGACATCTGCCGAAAGAGCAAGGGTTTCCAGTTCTGTCGGATCAGAAATCACAACAGATTTTTTGCCACGGTTGTAGGCCCAATGAAGTAGAGAGGTCTCGCTGCTCTCTACACCATCAGCATAAGGGCCTACATGTCGTGAACTTTGACCACTAGCCGGCTCGAGAGCGAGTACTTCTGCGCCCATTTGGGCAAGTAAAAATCCTGCAAAATCCCCACGATTGTCACATAAATCCAAAACACGAAACTTCGATAACATCGCACCCCCGGCGTCATCAATATTGAGAGGCTCGCTGAAAGAAATCTCCAGGTCCTAAAATTAGACTAGCAGGCGGCTAGAAAACTCTTTCCAGAGGTATGGCTGAGTTTGTTGATTGAAGTGCTTATCGCAATAGGCTTCGCCATTCAAAGTGGAAGTTCCTTGAGTTGACCAATGTGAGAAAATACCACCGAAATGCTACTCGAAGTTATCGACACGTAAATTTTGTATAAAGTAATTCCTGAAGGAGGCAAGACAGGTGACGCCTTCTTCTTTGTTTCGATTGAGTTTTCTTTCGGTTTAATTGCATGGGCGTTAATGTCGGATCGGTTGCCGGCCGGTGCCCCACTTTATTGTTCCGTATGTCTACCGCAGCGACGCTAACCAAAGAAGCAAATTTTGAGCGTTGGGTTGTTTCGTAATGCTTTGGCTAAGGTGTTTGAGGTGTCCGGCCCGGTTGTTTGAAATGAACAGTCTTGATCGATAGAGGATGAGTTATGAGTAATAATGAAGCTGAGGAAGAAAACTTCGATCCTGTAGCTGACTTGCACCAGCGTCAACAACGAGTGCGACAAGACATGGGCGGAGCAGCAAAAGTTGCGAAGATGCAGGCTGACGGAGTTCCGACTATTCGTGATCACATAGACGGTGTTTTAGACGAGGGTTCTTTTCGTGAGATAGGTACTTTTAGTCGCTCTATGCGATTAGAGGATCGGTCGAACACTCCAGGCGACGGAAAAGTTGGAGGGGAGGGAATGATAAACGGGAAACCAGTTGCGATCGCTGGCGATGACATAACTGTCAAAAAAGGATCTTCTGCGATAGTCGGAAGTCGCCGAATTGGGCGGCTGTACGACAGAGCCCTGGAACGTGGAATGCCATATGTTTATATAGGAGAGACGGGCGGTGGAAGAATCCCGGACCTTATTGGAGCAGAAGGCATCGCCGATGTTGCTCCGGCACTTTCGGTCTCGCGACGTCGACGACAGATACCGATGGCAACAGCGATAGTTGGGCAAAGTTTTGGTGGCTCTTCTTTCCAGTCGGCTTTCTCAGACTTCGTTGTCCAAGTACGAGGTTCCGTTCTTGCCGTTACTTCTCCCAGAGTGTTCGAAATTGCTACGGGGGAAGTGATTGGGTTCGAAGAGCTTGGAGGTGTCGACGTTCATTCTCGGATCACCGGCCAGATCGACCTAGGCGTCGAAACTTTCGATGAAGCCTACGAGGCTATTCAACGCTGGTTGTCATATCTTCCTCAGAACGCCTGGTCAGTTTCACCGAGGCTTGACAGCAGAGCAGATATGACTCCAGACCACTCACTAGCTGGACTGATTCCCTCCAAACGAACGCGCGGTTACGATATGCGACGGTTCTGCTCGACTCTTTTCGATGCTGGATCTTTCATGGAGTTGCAGCCGGGCTATGCACGCAACCTAACCAGCGGCTTAGGGCGGCTAGATGGATTCTCAGTCGGTGTAATAGCAAACAACCCGATGTTTAACGCCGGGGTTCTTGATCCTGATGCATGCCGGAAAGCCATCCGTCTCATGTGTCTTTGTGATGCCTTTAACCTGCCGGTCATTTTTTTGATGGACGTACCGGGGTTTATGGTCGGGAAAGCAGTTGAACACAACCGAATTTTGTCTCTTGCAATACGCTTTGTTGAAGCTCTTTCTAATATGTCCACACCTACTTTGACGGTTACTTTACGTAAAGGATTCGGGTTAGCGTTTCCGGCGATGAATGGTTCAGGTCTTGGTTCTTCAGGGCTTTACTCCTGGCCGGGCGCAGAAATAGGTTTCATGGACCCGGAAGTTGGTGTGAACGTGGCATATTCATCTCGCTTTGCTGACCTCGGTGTCGACGAAGCTGAAGCTGAGAAAAATCGATTAGTCGAAGAAATCTCTAATGTGACGACGCCATATGAGGCAGCCGGGACTATGCGGATAGATGAAGTTATAGACCCAGCTGACACCCGGATTGTTCTCGTCGAAAATTTACGACAGTTAGATGGGCGCCGGATCCCACCTCCTGAACAACGTCCGCTAAGTTATTGGCCAACCGTGTAGATGTCCCTTGCAAGGGGGCGTAGGGGCGAGCGCTCTAGCGCCCAAACTACGATGTGTGACCTGCGCGACTTGGGTCCATGAATGCTCCGTTTTGCACAGCCCAACAAGCATGTTTGACACTACTGATGGTGATAAGAAAACCGGAATAGGCTTGGTTCGCATCCGGTTCGTTAGCACCGATTAGTCATCTTGTAGCCTTATGAGTCGCGCTGTAGTTTGAAACGGGAAGAATCATGAGTGTGTTTACTGTTGTGTTGCTTATCTCAACTGTTCTATGTTCTTTGGTAACAGGCTTTGTGTTTACTTATGCGGTAGTTGTTATGCCTGGCTTGTCAAGACTTGAAGACAAAGAATTCATTAGAGCGTTTCAGGCGACAGACCAGATTATCCAGAACAATCAACCGGTGTTCATAACTGTATGGGTGGGGTCAATATTGTCTGTTGTCTTCACTATGGTAACCGGCCTTCTGGGTTCAGCTGGGTCTGCAGGCTGGGCCGCAGTGGTTATTGGTGCCGCTTATCTGCTCGGGGTACAGGGGATTACAATTTCGGTTCATTTACCGCTGAATAACCAGCTGCAAAGCTTCAGGGTCAATGAGGTGGATTCGGAGTCCATCCATGAGCAACGCAGACGGTTCGAAGCCCGTTGGACATATTTCAATAAAATCCGTACTGTCATTTCTTGCTTCGTGACCATGTCGTTAATGGTTGTGTTGGGTGTGATCTGATCTGATGCAGTGGTGTTGAATGCAAGCTCTGAGAAATACCATAAATCAGTTGCCTTTGCCTGGGCTTTTTAATTGGGCCGCTTTTACGGGCGCGGTATTCCTGGTCTTCTAGGGATTATTGTGGGGTACGGTGTTGGATCGTGAGATTCGGGCAATAACTAAAGGCGGAATTGGTTATGCGAGTAGGGCTACTGCAACTTGATGGTATAAGACTTGGCTTCGAGTACATAGAGGGTGATGGTGTCCCCATTGTTTTTATGGGTGGGGTAGGCTCGACTACCGCTACTTGGATACCTGTTCTGGATGTTCTCAAAACTAACCGCCCTGTTTACCTTTTGGACCATCGAGGCCATGGCCGTTCTTCTCGTGTCGAAGGCGGCGACTACGGAAAGCTGACGGGTCAGGTTTCTGACACATGCCAATTTTTAGAAAAAGTCAGTGGACGTAGTGTTCTAGTGGGGCACTCTCAAGGCGGTATCCAGGCGTTTTATGCCGCTGGGGTTAGGTCGGAACTGGTGGCAGGGCTGTACTCAGAAGACGTAACCCCTCATTTCGTTGCGAATAACCGATATGTGGGAAGCCCGTTTATCGGTGCTATGAAGAGCATTGGAGTAGAACTTGACAAGGCTTTAGCCGCTTATGAAAAGGGTTCTGAAATGGCTGAGAGAATCGCAGGAATCTCTCTAGGAGGCGATATTACATTCGGAGATGTCAGGTCTAAAGAGCTTCTAAATAGTATGGCTGACGAGGTCCTTCAGATGGATCCCATGATCTTCAAAACCATGTTCGAAGATGACGCTGGTCCTGCGTTCAATCTCGATGACACGCTGCGAGCGATCCGATGCCCCGTTCATGTCGCTTGTGGAGTACCTGAACTAGGTGGACTGGTCATCGACAGTGACCTAGATGACTTGCGAGCTAAAGGTTGTGAAGTTACTTCGACCAACTTCAAGGGCGTGGGTCACAGCGTTCATGCCGATGCGCTGGAACATTATGTACGTGATCTCGCAGCCTTCTTAGACCGAGTCGACTAAACCACTTTGATTTAGTTGATTTAACTGGTCGTTGCTCTCCATAGCGGGGGGGCGACTTGAAGCGCGCTGTTCCAAGCCGTGATCCTCCATGTCGTAATGGACTCATTGACGGAAAGGTCGCCATCAAGGGGCGGTGAATCTAATCCTCCTGAGCTTGTGACTGCACTCCTAATCGGTTTAAGTGCGAGCAGGTTATTCGTTGCGGTTCATATGGAAGCTGCTCCTAGTTGTATTTCACCGAGCATCCATTTTTCGGAGTTTAGGTTTCGCTGCGTGTCCTGTAGCGCTTGATTCGCGACAGCAAAAACAGATCTTGGCTCCAGTTTCGCTCAGCCTGAAGGGGCTTAGCAAGCTCGGTTGCTGCGGCTTCTAGTCAACTGAGTTCCCTTGTGTCAGTTGTTGAATGTCACTCGCACCGGTGGATGAAACTCTCAAGGCCTTTTACGAATTCGTGAGTGTGAAAGGTATGGACGTTGTGGCGAGCGCCGACTATTAATTCTGCAGAGAAGTTTGAATACAGAGCTTGCATCTGTTCGATGTGGGCATTCTTAACTAGGCCTTTCTCACCGTAAATTAAGTGAATTGGGCAAGATAAACGCTTTAGAGCGGCTGGTAAATCATTTGTAATTGGCAGGTGTTCGAAAAAGGTTTCAGTGAATCTTGGATCGAGCTGAAGTAGTTCAGCTGCCCAAGCTTCTAGGTACCAAGACGGAAAATTGTTTTTCATCTTTCGATTAGGACGTCCAAGATCACCAATTTTTGTAGCGAGTTCCGCTGCGTCTTCGCCTTTCAGAACTGATTGCTTGGCAACAGCGCCGATAGTTTTGGTGCCCTGCACAGCGCTTGATTCGGAGGGTGCTATTTCCAACTCAAAAAGAGGGGTGTTGTCCTCAAGGTAGATCCCGCTCACTAGTTGCGGGTTCTCTGCGGCCGCGAATAACGCGGCGGTCGCGCCCATCGAGTGACCAACGATTATTAACTCTTCGCCGATGAATTTGAGAACTTCGGAAGCATCGTTGATCATGCTTGGTAAATCGTAGGATCCGCTGGGACTTCGCTCGGATTGCCCATGTCCTCGGGCGTCTATTGCGAAAGTTGGATTCTTTGTGGGCAGTAATTCGACCACTTTCTCCCAAGTCGCTTTGCTTTCGCCCCCGCCATGAAAGAAACAAACCGGTTTGCCGTTGCCTTCCCGATAACTCACATGAGCTCGTATTCCCGAAAGCAAAATATTTTTTTCTAGCATTTTGACTCCTAACGACCTAACGAACGGGGCGAGCAACTCGAGACTAATGGCGTGGTTCTGATCATGGGCGCTACAAAGTCAGACCCGATACTGGAACATAATAATTCTGGAATTCTTAATACAAGTCAGGGAGATCTGAACATATCTTAGCTATGGAAACAGACCCTGAAGATGGTTAGACCGATCACAGACGTGGGCCTAACCATCAATTCGGAAGTTATTTATTAAATCGTGCGGTTGATGGAACGGTCAACAATCCGAGCTCCTTGATCTGACATTAGGCTCACAAAATCTGAGTTTGATGCCAATTCAGATGACGTCGCTAAATAAGCATCAACTGAGTCTGTATAGAAAATATTCATCATTGACCCAGTCTGTTCGCCTGCAGCAACCATGCGAAGTCCTCTGATTCCATTCACACCATTCTTTGAGGCAATGCCCCATAACAGGTCTCCCATTTCATCAGTTCGGTCCCATGCAGGTCGCTCAGCTTGACCAAACACGGCAACAGTGTACGCACCCTCGCCATTCCCTCGTTCGCTCGTAATTTCTCCAATAGCGAAGTTAAGTGGCGTCCACCCTCCGGCTTGCATGACTGTAGCCATTTCCTTATCTGCATAGAGACCGGAGCGACCTGCGAGTCCAGCGTCGACAGAATCCCACGTAGAAGTAACTACCGAAGCTCCGGTCGTGGCACCCGTAATCGAGATTGTTGTTGAAACTCGAGAAGAGCCCAGATCAACAAGTTTTGCTTTCACCATAGAAGACCCAGCCTCAACATGAGATGGGTTCATTGTCCCTACCGAGAACATCATATAACTCATGATTTCACCTTTTGAGTACCACCTAGGTCCGCTTGACCAAGGTAGATAGACGTTAGCACCAACGACATACCTAATGTGTTAACCTCGCTTAACTAAATATCCTCCGTGGCGGTGGGATTGGAAAAGGAGACAGAAATGTCCGTACTAACTATTGCAATTACTCAAATTCAAGATCTGAATGGATTCGTTAACGCAGCCAACGAATTTGGCAATGATCGAATGCGTGAAATGGGGTGCAAGCACACTCAGACCGCCAAGGTCATCATGGGCGGAGAAGCCGCTGGGCTTGTCGCAGTCTCATTCGAATGGGATTCGGTAGATGCTGCTCTCGCCGGTTCCAATGCCATCAATGGTGATAGCCAGATGCTGCAAATGATGGGCGACAATGGTGTATCAGTTATGCGACGCAGCGTCTTGGAAATTATGGGTGAACAAGGCGACCGAACCGGAGAGTTCAACACTTGCCTATACATGTCTGGCAACGCCACTTCTGAAGGAATGGAAAAGGGTTGGGAGCACATGAAAGCCGGTGCAACTGGCATGGCTGTTGCCCGTGGCATCGCAGTTGGAATAGCACCGTGGACAGGGGCGATTTTCTGCTGGAGCAATTCGGTCGATGCGCTCTTAGCAGCTTCTGTTAATGCTTTCTCGGACCCCGATCAGCAAGCACTCATGGCTAAGAACAACGCGCAACCCGTCGGTCGGGTCATCACTCAGGTTCTAACAAGCAGCTGAAATAGTGATTCGCTAATTGGGGTTTAGCTGAAGCTGAAGGAGTTCCTCAATCGTCTGGCCGGAGAGAGCAGACCCTTCCGGCCAGACTATGAGACTCTTGCTTCGGTTTGGTGGGTGCAAAGAAATTGAATCGCCTTCTTCTAGCGCTAATTATCTGAAGCTGATCGTGCTTTTGCAATCCCGATGATCATTAGGCCGTATAGGGCCTTTGCCGTTATATCGGCAAAGGTGTAACCGACTTGTCGTAAGGTTTCGAGAGTTCCAGAGTTCGCATCGAAGACCGGGAACAAGTAGGCGAGCGGATAAACCATCCATGTCCCTAATAAGACGATGGTCGCATTCTTGATGGCTTTAGCAACCGCTGGTGTTTCCCGCAGGGCTGCCGCCTTTAGTTGGCCGTACAACGTCCATAAAATAAATACGAACGGAGCCATAGCAAGGAACCAGAACAACCATTTTGTTCCAGTGCTGCTTGACACTTCGCCGGGGTAACCAAGTCCAATCATCAGGACTGTTGCCGGTAATAAAGACGTCATCAATTTTTTGCGAAGTTCGGCACTTACTCCGAGCACAATCAAAAGTTCGATTATTAACAGTGGGACTGTTATCAGCCAGTCTGCATATCGGTAACCCTCATTCATTTTCATTTCGCCGAAATCTGACCAAATTCGGAAGTAGTGATAGCCAGCTATGCCGACGACGACTGCAGAAACTGCGACGGCTGATCGGTACTGGTCTTTGACGGCTTTGAGTTGGGTGAGAAAATAAACGAATGCGCCGAACATGACGGCAGTGCCAAAAGAAAGCACGTTATAAACCAGAGTGAACTGATTTTCGCTGAGTAAATCAATGGGATTCATGAAGGGCTCCTAATACTTCGCCGTGTGGAAAAGGCTAATAGCGTTTGGGTAGCAGCCGGTCGAATTTTTTGGCTTTACTTCTAGGATTTTGTAATCAACGTTCGTAGCTTTAAGGCTGCGGTGATGCTTCTAATCCTTTCAGATGGGCGAAGTTTCGCGTGCCGTGTCATGAAGTTCTAATATTTTGTCAACTCGCGTGAGAGTCTAAATCGTTTGTGGCTATATGAGTATGAGCGAAGACGCTCCGGCCACAAGTCTCCCCCCGTCTTTACATAGCGATAGGTAGTAATCCGCTGCAAGACGGTACCTGCTCATCCCCAAACTCAATCGAATAGCATAAAGAAGAGATGCGGCTTAGCTCGACGCGGGAGCGACGTATGAATCAACCTCTGCTAGAACTAAAATGTGTGTATGGAAGAGAGTGACCGCAACACGATAATCAACTTCAGGTACGTTGGCGCGCTTTTAATGGTCGTAGCACTGATCTTGTCTTTTATTGCGGAGAAGTCGCCACTGCCTCAGGGCATCATCTTTTTCATGGGTCTTAGTGGATTCGTTCTTATGGCCATTAACAACTTTAAAGGCGCACGCTGAAGTATGTAAAAGCCGGGAGTCACGACTCCTCCCGTTGTCTAAGGCATGTTGGTGGGTCAACATAGATAGAGCAATTGTTGCTGGCTCTTTAGCGTCCGCAAACAAAAGCTCAAGTCAGATCCCTGGATCATCTTGTTTAGACAAGACTGTTGTGCTGTTCGTTGACTTAGAAGCATCTGTGGGGCACCGGAGATTTAGCAATCTATTTTTGCGTTCTCTGAAGGTTCCCAGAACTGGGGACTAGTAGTGGTGAGCCCATCTAATAGCCCAAACTTGAAAGTCTTTGTCGAAGACAGTTAATGAAATAGAACTATGCAAACTTTATTCGCAGCGGCTGAGCTATCGAAGCAATAACCGTGCCTTCGATTGGAGGAACTGGTGCAAGGGGGATCAAACTTTCAGATCTGTCTAAAATAGCTTCCAAAATCACTCTTGCCTCGAGTCGAGCTAAATGAGCGCCAAGGCAATGATGGAGCCCCCAGCCGAAACTTAGATGAGGGTTTGATTCTCTAGAAAAATCAATAATGCCAGGATTTTCGAAGACTAACGGGTCATGATTTGCGGCCTCAACGCACAACAAAACGTTTTCATTTGCGGCGAGTTTTTGACCATAACGCGTGTGAGTTTTCGCAACTTTTCGGTACATGCTTCGAGTTGGACCAATAACTCTGAATAATTCTTCGACGGCCGTCTCAATATTTGCAGAGCGAAGGAGCGGAAGTAGATGCGGGTCGTGAGTAAGCAGACCTAGAGTGTTCATTAAGAAAGAGCTAGTGGTTTCGTGGCCTGCAAACAGGATGAGTGTGCAGGCTCCCACCAATTCTAAATCTGATAGTTCTGTGCCGGCACCATCAACTAACGCCGTCAAAAGAGTTCCTGATGGATGTTCTCGCTCGCGACCGATAAGCGCACCAAAAAAGTCCTGAAACTGGCTAGCGGCATCCATGGCGAGTTCAGGTGGGGTTAAATGAGGATCGGTCGCAAAAACAATTGTCGCTAAGTCATCAGACCAACGACAAAATTTGTCTAAGTCCCCGGAATCTACGCCCAAAAGATTAGCAATAATTAACGCAGGTAACGGACCGGCAAGATCTCGCCGAACATCAATTTCATCAGGCAACGCAGCTACAGTTTTGCTCACAACATCAGTTACCATTTTTTCAAGGGTCAGCACTTTTCTCGGAGTGAAAACATGCCTCATCGGGTCACGCAAGTGAGTATGGATAGGCGGATCGCGAAATATCATCCACCCACTAAGAAGCTCCACCACTCGCTGAAAAGCACTAGGACGGTTTGCTGCCACTCTTTCTAGCGGCGTCACTCGATCTGTTGATAGGAGCGTTCCGTCTCTGAAAGCTTCGCTGAGCTCCAAATGATTTAATATCACCCATGACCTGTGGGCCTCGCTCCATTGGATTGGGCCATCTGGCCTATATTTTGCCCAATAGGCATCAGGATTTGCGACAGAAGCTGGATCGTTTAAGTTGATGCCGTTCATTAGGCTCTAACTTAGTAGATATGCAGTCGTTGGAATAGAAATCTAAGGACCGTAGGTGCGAGTCAGGTCAAATGATGCAGTCGGTTGTTACTCAAACTAGAAGAAGCGAAGCTACCCGCTCACGAGCGATTCAGAAGATTAAATATTTTCGTGAAGTCATTTTTCGCTGATAACAGCTGGTCTGCGGATACAACTTGTGACCAATTGTCGCCTGTTTTTTTTAGTATGGCTGGTAATGATTCCACAGCATTCAGTTGTTCTGCAGATGCTTCGTTGCGGTGAATCATGGTGAGATTAAGACCGCTATCACGACAAGATGTTCGCCATGCGTTTCTACCAAACGGGTTCCAACCATGAGTTATTTCGCACAAAGAGCATGATGACTTTCGTGACACCTTCATCAGAGCGTAAGTTAGCTCGCCGCGAAGACCACTATCTGCATTGTAGATTCCGACGAATTCAACCATTCTTTTCGTAAATCGTACCGATGTTGCCGATGAGAAATTGCCAGTTTTCATTATGAAAGGGATTGTAGTAGCGGATTGTTGAGATCTTTATTCTGGTTCTTTGGAGATGTTAGTGTTACGGCCTTGGATCACTTATCTTAGATTCTGAGAACCGAAGCTGTTGAGGCCGCCGGTGGGTCTATTGCCGAAGGTAAGCGTATACCCGCAGAGAAGCCATGATCCTCTTTCTTCAAGGGATCAGGCGGCACTTAGGTATTTGGGAGATCGACGCCAGTATCGGTAAGGCCTGCGGAGTCCAGCCACGAAGAATTGCTCATGGGGCGAAGGTACCCACACGAGGGGCCTCTAAAGTGCGTTCCTAGAATCAAGGTGTGATCGTCGCAGCATCGCTCGGCGAAATGCCGGCGCATGGAAACTGCAGTCGACTTATCGATATCAGGTTTACCAAAGCAATAAGGGAATTCGAATTAAACGGGATGATGACAGACGCCTGTTATACGAGTTGCTAAGTAGTAACCAGAGTTTTTTCGAGCTATTCATCTCGGCTAAACGAAAGTATTAAGCGGACCCAGAGCCTAAAATTGCAAAATTGTCTCTCTGAAGGGGGTCCGTGGCTTAGAATCACGTCATGACTGAAGATGACTTTCGCGAACTGCTGACGAGTCAAGGCTTTGACGAGCCCAGTGAGTATAGCTATTCGGCGGGTTACTCAACCGAACTGCACACCCACGAGTTTGGTGCTCAACTCCTGGTCCTCGAAGGCGAATTCATCCTGGAACTTGATGATGGCAAGCACATCTTCAAAGCCGGCGAGACCTGTCAGGTGTCGTCGGGCACAGTGCACGCTGAGCACACGGGCGAAGTCTTTGCTCGCACACTCGTCGGCCGCACGCATTAACACCCAGAACTCTGCAGAACAATGGCCTAGTGTTTGGGACGCTTAGCTGCACTTGACGAGTTTAAAATATCTACGGTAGTCGCATCTGAGTACTGCGCTTTGCGCGTAGTTCTGTTAAAAAAGTTGAGATTAATAGGTTCCCAAAAATGCGGATATAGATACATCTAAGATAGGAAGCTTGCGGTCGCAGTCTTTGAGAACGCATAGCTAAGAATCACGAGATCTTAGCCAAGTAATTACTAGCAGGCTCGATTTAAACAAATGGCGCTTAGCTGCGTGTAAAGAAAGCTTGAAGACCTGGTTCCATTTTTGGTATGTCAATTTGAAATAGCTCAAGTAACACATTGTCTGGTGCTGGGCACATGATGTAGCGCCAGTTGTCGAACTCGCGAATGCCCGATCTGAATTTAACGTCATTTTGAGTTAGGCGTTCATGCAGACCTATTAAGTCATCAGTTTGAATGCCGATGTGGTGGTAGGTGCCAGATAACTCGCCTCGAGGCTCTTGGTCATAGATGTTGAGGCGGCCTCGCCCAATATTCATAAAAATATTTCGGGCACCGCCAAAGTCGCCGTCGTAGGCTACCGAGCCACCAAGGTTTTTGCAGTACCATTCAACAGTGGCGTCTATGTCGCTGGCAAAGATGTGAACGTGATGAAGGTCTTCCATAAAAATAATTCTAGGCCCCAGATATGGGCAAATGCTTTGGCCTTAAGCGCGATCTAAAATGAGAATAATCGGGCGCTACGCCCAATGTTCTTTCTTAGGTTTGTTCAAATTGGAGTATTACTTACGTCAAAAGAGCGGAATTAAATTGAGCCGTGTTAAGCGATGGCTTTCTAAGTATCTCAAGATGAGCAGCGACCAGCATCAGAATAGACCCTGCCGAGGAGCTATTCGACGCCCATTGCGTCGCAGCGGAGTGTCTGTATCTCAGTTAAGAGAAAATGATCCCAGTTTCGGGTCAACCGAACCAGGTGTTTGTATGGGAAACTAGAGGCATGACAAAAGAGACCCTTGATGTAGAACACTTATTTACCTTGAACTTAGATGTGTCCGATGGGGCTCGTGTCGTGAAGAACGGCCCTCAAGGAACCCGACTTGTTGCAAGCGTAGGCGGAGGAACCTTTTCCGGCGTGCGACTCAATGGGACGGTAGTTCCACCCGGCGGAGATTGGGTGACTAGTCGTAACAACAAAACAATGCAGTTAGATGTGCGGCTCTTGTTGATTACCGATGATGACGTCCCGATTCTCATGCAATATAAGGGAATCGGCAATCTTGAGACAGGAACCGTTACGTCCGCTCCCCAGTTCGAGACTGGCGGTGAACGTTATCTCTGGCTTAATGATGTGCAGGCGATCGGAAAGGGAACTCTCGGTTCCGATGGTGGCGTTAGCTACGAAATTTATTCAGTTATGTAAGACCACTATCGGTTGATCAGCCTCTGGGCGTTCTGGTGACTAGTTCGAAAGCAAAAATTTATTTGTAAGTCACAGAAAAAACTGATGGCTGGGCGTACGTCACGACAGTAAGGGGTTTTTTGTCCGTAGCTTGGGCGTTTCCGTTCCCGAGTTTCCAAAGCGGTAGGGCAATGCCAACGGCCAAGGCAGAGACGATTATCGAAGCAATGATCGCTATTGAGTAGCTGCCTGTTGCGTCTATCACCGCACCTGCTGCAATTGGGCCTATCAAGGCTCCGATTCCTGCGGATGTATAGAGAACACCCAAAACACCACCTAATCCACGAAGCCCAAATATGCCAGCTGCAGCCACTGGGCTAAGCGCTACGTAGCCTCCGTATCCAACACCCAAGAGCGCTGCGAAGGCCAGAAGAAGAATATAGTTTCCGCCGGCGAGTAGCCAAATGGTGTAGGCGACAGGTTGCACGCAAAAACATAAAACGACTAGAGGCAGCACACCAACACGTAATCCCAGAATCCCTAAGCCAAGGCGCCCTAAGACGCTGCCTAAACCAAGCGAAGTGATTAGAAAGGCTGCTGTACTTGAAGAAATTCCCTGTTCTTTTGCGTATTGAACAAGGAAGACAAATGGTACGAACAGTGCCAATGACATTGATAGGCCAGAAAAATACAATCGCCAGAAAACTAAGCGCTTGACTGCAGATTTAACTGCCGAGATACTTGCAGAAACGGGCGATGGGGGGGTAGGGGGGCGAAACGAAAGAAGAGCAACAACGAAATAAATGGCGACGCTGCCGATTCCCATTATTTCAAATGCATTTCTCCATCCTTGTGAGGTGATCAACCTTTCGCAAACTGGAACGAGTAGCAGAGTACCAAGCCCTATCCCTGCGGTGTTGAGTCCCAGAGCCAAAGTTCTATGTTTGATGAACCAGGCTCCGGTAGCCACGCTCATAGGGACCAGGTATGACCCAATACCAAGGCCAACGCCAAGACTATACGTAATGGTGCCAACTAAGAGACTCTGTGTTTGAGCTGTAAACCAGAGACCCCCTCCCATGAACAGGGCCCCGATTGCGATAAGGCGTCGCGCCCCAAATTTATCGGCTAGCGGCCCGGTAACTATCCCTAAGGCAAAGAACAAAAATGTAGTAACAGACATAAGCGCCGCTACCCCAGAAAGGCTCGCATCAAATTCCTCAACCATTTGTCCGACAGCTGTTGCGAATGAGTAAAAAATCCCAAATGTCCAGGCATTAATTAAACAGCCGGCGCTTGCGACTATCCATCCTCGCGCAGAGTCAGGGTTCTTTATTGAATTATTAGTGCGACTCATAAATTAGCTACCGCTGGACCCATCCGCCGGCGAAAGGAATCGCTTGGCCAACAAAAAAATCACTCTCGTTACTAGCCAAGAATGCTGCTAGTTGAGCATCTTCTCTTGAAGTCGCTAGGCGTCCTAAAGGCACCTGACGTTTCAAAGAGGATTTAAAGCTCTCTTGAGACGTGAGCTCACGAGGGTAATAGTCAGGATTTTCGACGTAGTTCTGAGCTATTAGGTTCATTTGGATATTCTGTGGTGCTATTTCGATTCCTACGGATTGCACGTAGCTAACTTGAGCGCCGCGCGCTGCGCTGTAGGCAGCGAGTGTTTTCATTCCTTTCAGAGCGGATGCACTTCCATACACAACTATTTTTCCTGCCTTACGCTCGATCATTTGAGGTAACACGGCTCTAGTTAGTCTGTGGAGCGGGTAGACCATTACATCAAAACATTCTGCAAAGTTTTCGTCATTAAGTTCGTGCGTTGGAATCCCCCCGAAGGAAGGCGCAGCTAAATTGATTACTAATACGTCAACTTGTCCGGTTGCTTCAATAAGAACAGCGGCTGCGTCGCTATCAACCAAATTGGAGTAGTCGGCGATTACCT
>Ga0315320_10000378_pt1 | contig 36335 bp, 31 predicted proteins | sample M140m21515metaG_FD_203458 | JGI IMG/M metagenome (GOLD analysis project Ga0315320, IMG submission 203458) | Ammonia-oxidizing marine archaeal communities from Monterey Bay, California, United States - M1 40m 21515 | ecosystem: Environmental > Aquatic > Marine > Coastal | place: USA: California... | reverse complement strand
TCGGGTCTATTGTCGATGATGCCCGACGGGCGTGGTCAGAAGAGGCCAGTCCACAAGCGTTGACGGCATTGATTCGTGCGGCAGAGATCATTCAGTTGGCCATCGGTTGGCCTGCGGGTCCTGCAGGGCCATGGCCTGTGCCGGATGCCTCTTGGTTTTCAGCCAAGCAACAGGTGTGGTCTCAGCCACCAGAACGTCCGATGCCCGGTGTGGGAGAGGTCGATGCAGACCAGCTGGTGGCTGAACGCGCAGCCTGGGTTCATCGGATCATTACCGGGGAGCTCTCTGCGGTACATGTGACGGGTGTACCATCCGATCCCGGTGCGTACGGCCTGGTGATGGGCGAGATTCGGATGGAGTCTACTGCGCAAGATCGATTTGAACGGGCAGGCTTTGCGGCGACACATGTGGCGACCTTGCCTACCTACGGCCACGGTTGGAATGATCCTGCCCCAGGCCAACCCGGACCGGTGTATATGGCTGTGGCGGACGGGGTTGTGGTTCCGGCACTGGATACAGGTGCTCCGATGGCGATGGTTGGATGGGTGCTGTGGCCCGGCCCGCATCGGGCGCGGCGCGTTCATCCTGTTGCGGTCGCAGCATTGCAGGGTATCGATGGAACGACCCCCGCAGCGGAGGTGGGTGAGAGCCTGGAAATCCCCAAAGAACGGTGGACGGAGATTGTCGGGTCGTTGTTGGCTTTGGGTGCGATTACCACAGTTGTGTGACCGTTTCCGGTGCTTGGCATAGGAGCTCTACATGAGTCGAGATGTGAGAACATCGGGTTGGAAACTGCGGCTGATTGTGGTGCTTGTGGTTGGCGGATGGATCGCACTGAGTCCGGCCTATCGGCAGGTGTTTGATGGTCAATCGACCTGGGCCCCCCGGTGGGTCATGTTTCACGGATTCGGTAGACAGGTCTGTGATGTTCGTTTCTTTCAAATGGTGGAGGGGGTGGATGGTCAAGAACGGCGCCAAAAGATTGATCGATTTGAAGTTTTGAACAGAGAACGGAGTTGGCAGACCAACAAGTCCCTTGTTCGTATGAATGATAAGTCTGCGGTCGAAAAGGTCGCTCGAAAGGTGTGCCGAAAGATTGGCCCAGCAGCCGACGTAAGAGCCTTGGCTCGTTGCGGAAGTCGGGGGAAGTGGAAAGCAAAGCTGGATGGCAAAAGCAATCTGTGTACCACCACTTCAAGGCTTCCCGGGTTTATGCCGGGGGGGATCCGGTGAGTCGACTGCAACGCTGGACAACCTGGCTCACAGAATTTGATGGCTCAACCCGCGCTGTCGGACTTGTGCGGTGTGGCTGGGGCCTCATCTTGTGGGCACGGTGGGCAGATGAGTTGCTTCCATTTCGAAGCATGCAATTGTCATTTTGGATACTGGGCCTGCTATTTTTTATTGGGACCACGGGAATGGTGGTGGGCTGGTACAGTCGTGGCGCCTGTCTGGTGTCGGGCTTGGTGACGGTGTGGATGGTGTTTGTCGTGGGTCAACAGGACGGCATGGAGTCTTGGGCTCATCACCACACAACATTTTTGGCCGTGGTCACGTTTGTGTTGGCATTCACACCCTGTGGACGGTCGTTCTCTCTGGACCGTTGGTTGGCCATTCGTCGGGCGGAACGAAACGGAACAGAATGGCCCACAGAGTGGGGGAATGTCTGGGCCGTTCGGTTGGTGGCCCTTCAGCTCTCGGCAATCTATTTTTGGGGTGCTTTCGACAAGATGCGTTGGGCTGTTCTTGGCGGTGATCGAATTGAGCAGCCCCTCATGTACCTTTATTTTGGGTCCGACTACCCCGGAGTGTGGTTTCACTGGATGGCTGTGGCGCTGGCGTGGGCCACAGTCTGTTTGGAGTGTACCCTCGCGGTTGGTTTGTGGATTCCTCGCTTTCAGCGCCGACTAATGCTGGTGGGCATACTGTTTCATGGAATGCTGTACTACACGCTTCCAGTGACGGTATTTTCCGTCTCTACCGTGCTCGCCTACCTGACCTACGTCCATCCGAATACCGTTCATCAAGCGGTGGGTCGGTTGCTGGGGATTCCGAAAAAGGCGGGAGAGTAGTTCAGTTTGGCAGCAGTGAGTCTGCCAGGCTGGCGAAAGCGTGGATAGCCGCATCAATGCCATCGTCGGACACATCGAGATGGGTCACCAATCGCAGGGTTGATCCCGATACGGCCAGGCAGCGAATCCCTTTTGCGTCCAGAAGGTCTTGTGCGAGCGGTCCATCCTGGACATCGACATAGAGCATATTGGATGCTGGGTTCGGGGCAGGGTATCCGGCGGCTCGTAGCCCTTCAGCCAGGCGTTGTGCGCGTCCGTGGTCATCCTTTAGTCTCTCAATATTGTGTTCGAGGGCATACACGCCGGCAGCGGCAATGACCCCGGCTTGACGCATTCCGCCACCGAGTGCTTTCCGGACCCACTTGGCCCGATGGATGAGATCGTGTGGGCCAACCAAGAGGGAGCCCACCGGAGCTCCGAGACCCTTGGAAAGGCAGAACGCCACCGTATCGAACCGTTCGGTTCGCTCGGAAACAGTGATGTCTGTGGCTTGTTCGGCGTTAAAAATACGGGCTCCATCCAGGTGTGCGGCCGCCTTTTTTGCGTGGGCCAGATCGGCAAGCCCATGCAATGCATCCAGTGGATAGGGCGTGCCGCCTCCACGGTTGGCGGTGTCTTCAGCACAGATCAGGCGAACCGGGGAGTAGTGCGGATCTTCTGGACGAAAGTACTTCGCCACATCTGTCGGATCAAGGATGCCATGTGTGCCTGCAATGGGTCGGATTTGTACCCCTGAGATGAGTGCAGCAGCTCCCCCCTCGTAGTTGAATGGGTGGGCTCCGGCCTCCATGAGAATTTCGTCACCGGGATGGGTGTGAAGGCGGATTGCGATCTGGTTCGCCATGGTGCCGCTGGGTGTGAAGAGTGCGGCTTCTTTGTTGAACCGTTCGGCCGACATGTTCTCCAACCGAATCACGGTCGGATCATCCCCAAGAACATCGTCACCCAGTTCGGCGGAACGCATGGCATTCCACATGCCCTCGGTGGGGCGAGTCACAGTATCAGAGCGCATATCGACCAAAGACATGGTCACCTCAATCTTGGAGAAGGGAAGGAAGGTAGTCGGCTGGGAGCGGTAGGCTGAAAAGGTGAAGCAAGGTTCCACCTATCTGGGCAATACAGCCGGAGACGGTAGGGCCGCTATTGGCCCGAAATCGATGCTGACCAGTGGGATCAAAGATCCAGATTGGCACAGGGTGTAAGGAGTGACTGGTGTGTGGGCTCCGGTGGCCATTGTCCGTCTTCGCGTACTCGCCGGTTTTCTTGTCCAAACTGAACATCTGGTCTGCATTGCCATGGTCTGCGGTAACGAGCAGTACGCCCCCGGCTTTCTCTGTGGCTTGAATGAGATCGCCGACACAGGCATCCACATAAGTGATGGCTTCAACGGTGGCTTTGAGCTTACCCGTATGGCCAACCATGTCACCGTTGGCGAGATTGATGCGCACATGATCATAGTGACCGGAGCAGATGGCCGTGCACGCTCGCTCCGTCACAGGTGATGCACACATCTGGGGTGCTTGGTCAAACGGAACATTGAGCGATGGGATCTCATCCCATGTCTCTCCTTCCGGCCGCTCTCCCCGATTTCCGTTGAAGAAATAGGTCACATGTCCAAACTTTTGGGTCTCGGAGATCGCCATGGTCTGGAGTCCCGCAGCTTGCAGTTGCTCGGCTACGGTGTTTTCGATCTTGGGAGGCTGTACCAAGTAGTGCTGGGGGATGTGGAGGTCCCCGTCGTATTGCATCATGCCTGCAAAAAAGACCGCAGGTCGTGATCCACGTTCAAATCCATTGAATGCATCGTTGTCGAATGCTTGGCAAAGTTCGACCGCACGGTCGCCCCTAAAGTTGAACAGAATGACGGCATCACCATCGTTGATCCCTGTATGATCGCCGACAACGAATTCAGGGAGATATTGGTCATCCACGTTGGCATTTTCAGCGTAGAGCGTTCGGATGGCGTCGCACGCGGAGTCGAACCGACGCCCCTTACCGTGAACGTGCGCATCCCAGCCCCGTGCGACCATTGCCCAATCGGCATCATAGCGATCCATCGTGATGTGCATGCGCCCACCGCCAGAACCGAAGGCGTAGTCACCAGGTTGGTCGCGAAGCAGCGTTTCGAGCGGTTCGAACCATGTCAATGCAGACCGTGCAGCCACATCTCGTCCGTCGGTCAGTCCATGAACCCGCAAGCGCTGAACGCCTTCTTTGGATGCGCGCTCTATCAGGGCGCGCAGGTGGTCGGCATGACTGTGAACGTTTCCATCGCTCACCAACCCAATCAGGTGCAGGGTCTTTCCTTGAATGGCCCTTTTCCATGGACCAGAATCCCATATGCGTCCGGAGTCAATGGCATTGGATACCAGCTTGGCTCCCTGATCGAAGACCCGCCCAGCTCCCATGGCATTGTGGCCAACCTCAGAATTCCCCATGTCACCATCGGATGGCATTCCAACCGATGTTCCATGTGCTGCCAGAAGGGTCCATGGTGCAGATGCGCTCAAGTGATCGAGGTTCGGAGTATCCGCCAAAAACACCGCATCGCCGTCATCCCGCCGACCCCAGCCAACGCCATCAAGAATACACAGTACAACGGGTCCGTTTCGCATGGAAAGCGTCTAACCGGTCGATGGCTTGTCTCGTTGAATCAGTAGAGCGCCCACGGCTCCGGCCAAGAGGCTGGCTGGGACGATCACGAAATAGTAGACATCCAAGAACAGGGCGACAGACTTCCACGCGTCCCACCGTGACGGTTGCCATGCGTGTGGCTTCACGAAGAAGAATGCGTAGATGATTGCCGCCCCAATCAGCACCCCAATAGGCGCTCCCCAATACCATCGCATCCAACGCGCCGTAAGGAGAGGGCTTGCCACGGTTGCAACCATGAGGCCCATGAGTGCTGCCAGCCATACATTCGGGTGAAGGAGGCCCTGAGAAAGGGAAGTGCTCCCCTCTGAGGTCAATATGATCCATGTGGAGAGTCCCGACAGCACCGCCCATACCCATACAAGGCGTCGGGCGCGGAGAAGGGCTTGCATCATGGTTGAACTCGAGTTTGCCGGATTTTCAGCATACCGTTTGCGGAGACTCCATGGGGCAACAATGAACAATGGGATCGAGATGAAGTCAGCGAATGCCGTTTGCCGTGTTAACGGAGGTACACAAAGGGTGGTTTGTTGAGGGGTAGTTTGCGTTCCATGCAGACTGTCATTCGATTGGCGGCTCATAATGGAGGCATGATGAGTAAGCCAGAGTTGGTGCTGGAGTCTATCCCCGAGCCGTCTGCAGAAGAACTTCAACTGGCCTACAAGGTTGGGTCACGATCCCGTTCACTCGAGGAGCATATTGTTCGTCTTGTGAATCGAGGTGAGGTCAAGTTTGCGATTTGGGGCCCCGGAGAAGAGATTCACGGCACCGCGACAGCGCTTGCACTCTCCAAAGTGGTGCAGGATGTCTCTCACTTTGGAATCATCCCGCATTACCGATCTGGCGCGCTGTGTTCCATGTGGTGTGAGCTGAACGGCCGGGAGAACTTCTCGTTGGATGTGCTTCGTCAGCAGTTCTCCAAGGACACGGACTCCATGAGTCGTGGACGACAGATGGTGTACCATCTCAACTTGCCTGAAGTCGGAATTCTGCCTGTCCAGTCTCCTGTTGGGATGCAACTTGGAAAGGCTGCAGGCTACGCCCAAGGCTTCAAGGTCAAGGGCGTAAAAGACGCGATTACCGTGGGAATCATCGGTGATGGTACCAGTGCTGAAGGCGATTTGCATGACGCGATGAATGCCTGCAGTGTCTGGGACCTCCCCACCATGTTGATGGTCACCGACAACGGTGTGGCCATCTCGACCAACCCGGATGAAGGCCGCGGGATCAAGGACTTTAAGGCGTACGCCGAAGCCTTTGGCATGCGCCACTACACCTGTGATGGCCGCGACTTTTGGGATGTCTACACCACGATGTACGAGGCATTTCTCTACATTCGAGATGCCCAGAAACCGGTAGTGATGCACGTCCACTCCTTGCCCCGATTCAATGGCCACAGCTCGGCGGCTGATGTCACATTCGATTTGGGTCAGGACGATCCGCTTCTTCAGTTTGGGCTGGCGCTCGTGAAGCAGGGTGTACTCAAAGAAGAAGATATTATGCGGCGGATTGAAGGGTCTGGTCGGGACTTCTTTGCCCATCATGAGTTGGGTTCGATCATGGGTGCACAGGATGCAGAGATTAAAGTCCTGCTCGACCAGGTTCGTTCGGAGCCCGATCCTCCACCAGAAAGTGTGATGGAAAACCTCATCGCTCCCTTTCCAGAGGTGGAGGAGCGTCCAGGTGAGGGGACCACGAACATCACTTATGCGGGTGCAATTCGCGCCGCTTTGGACCAAATTATTAAAGAAAGCAATGGTGTGATCTGGGGTCAAGATGTGGGCCGACTGGGTGGTGTCATGCAGGCGACTGCAGGTCTCAAGGCGGCGCACCCCGACCGAATCATCGATGCACCACTCAATGAGCCGCTGATTGTTGGTACGGCATGCGGTGCTGGTCTTCATGAGGATTTGGTGGTCCTGCCAGAAGTGCAGTTTGGCGACTATTCCCTCAATGCCTTCCATTGGTTTGTACACATGGGCAACCTGTACTGGTGTACCAATGGCAATGCGAACTTCAAGACCATCATGCGTACACCGGTGGACCCGTTTGGTGGCGGTGCGGTCTACCACTCGATGAGCCTGGAGGGCTATTTCGCCCCCATTCCTGGGTTGGTCATCTTGATGCCATCCACAAGTTTTGATGCGTTTGGTTTGTTGAAAACTGCGGCCGAGTATGGCGGTCCAGTCCTCATTCTCGAGCCCAAATGGATGTATCGGCAGAGTTTGGGTCCAGCATTTCCTGGGGAGCCGATCGACGATGAGAGCATCTCGAAGCTCCGAAAGGGTTTGATGCGCGGTGAGATTCCCGAGATACCGACAGATGTGCGGGTGCCTTTCGGTAAGGCGGCCATTCGTCGTGAGGGTGCGGATGTCACCATCGTTTCATGGGGCCGTGCCGTATACACGAGCCTGGATGCGGCTGAAGCGCTCGCGAAAGATGGTATCGATGCAGAAGTCATTGATCTGCGAACCATCGTTCCTCCAGATTTGGAGACAGTGCTGGCGAGCTGTGAAAAGACCGGACGTCTGGTCGTGGCGGCAGAAGACCGCTCTTTCGCCGGTTTCGTACGTACGATTCAAGGCGCGGCGGTAGAGAAGTTCCCGGGGATCCCAACCGTTGGATTGGGCCAGAAGAACATTCCTGGGATCGCGCAGTCTTTGATTCTTGAAGATGCAACCATCTTGACGAAAGAAGATGTTGTGGCGGGTGCCAAGACAGTGTTGGAAACCACGGTGGCCGGTGAGGCCACATTCGCATGGATTCCACCGCGATACTTTATGAACTGATCGTTATTGATCCAAAAGGTAACGCCGGCGAAATCGCCGGCGTTTTTGTTGGTGTACTCCTGCACCGGAACACACCGCCATGCCCCATGGTCCCCACCATAAAAAAGCATGTCACCCCGCCAACCTTGCGGATGACGGGGTGAAAAGTGGCTTGAGAATCCATCGGGGTCCACTTCAGAGGTTTGCGCATCAGTACAGGGTGAAACGACTCCCGAGGGAGTGTTTAGGCCTTTCATGTCGTTAGCGGGGACTTCAGGGGTGCCGTCTCTTCCGAACACACTCGAAAGTGTTTTCTTCTCTGACGTTCACCGAATCCAGGTGCAGGTATTTTGGCTTTTCCTACATACCTCCTTGATCTTGAGCGCGTACGCTTGACCTTCGAGGTGTTCCCATATTCAGTGTGCCTCCGGTCAGTAAACTGCCGGTACGCATCCCTCAATCCTTCGCCGCGTCTTCAAAGACTCGATCTGGACCGTGCGGTTCTTCGGGTCTTCCTTCTATCGTTCCGCCCTAAGGCTTTCTGATATTCCGGTTTTTCCCGCCGAACTTCCTCTCTTGTGGTTTTCCAAAGAACGCCCCTCCACCGACATAAGCACCATGCGTCCTGTCCCGACCTTCGCCTCCCGAAAGAGGGTTGGTCATCGGCGTTGCGCTGCCAAGCGCAACACGCCTTCCGTCCTTGTCGTTCTTCCCGACTTCGACGGTTTACTCCGCATATTGCCGCGCAGGTTTGTTTCGCCCTGCTACCGGTCTTGGGGTTCGAGCTGTTTCCAGAGCAGTCTCCCATTTGCCATGTTTCCACGACAAGCAGTCCTCCGCACCTTTCCCAGGCTCGCACCTCACACCCTTCGAAGTGTTCCCCTCCGCAGTAGCCGAACTGTGTCACCACAGTCGTTTCCTTCCCGCCGTTGCTCCTTCCTGTTGTTTCCAACGTTCAGGCTCCCGACCTCAAGGCTTTGCTCTACTCCGGAGTCCGTTGCCGCTTGCCGATGTTGCCATCCACTTGCTGCTCGTTACTCCCTTGGGCTTTGTTCCCCTACAAGGTTCTCCCCTCATACTCAGATGCTCTTCCGAAAAACTCCGGAGCGTCCCCGCCGAAGCGGCGTTGCTCTGGACCACGCCCGCCGAAGCGGCCGCGCCCTGGATGTGCCTACACCGAGGTGTCTGCCTGACAAGCAAAAAGCCTGTCCATCCCAACGGTTGTACAGCCGAAGCTGCCTTCCGCGACGATCCCGACACCAATGTGTCCGTTTCGCCGGCCTGCCGACCAATGCCAGCCTGCCCTTGAGCTTTTCGAGCGACCTTTCATGCGCTTTTCACGTCTACCCTGCCGACTCCGGGGGAGTCCTGCTTGGCTTCGGTTTGCGCTTCAAAGATCGTTCCGAGATGAGGTGGCGTTGATTTCACGCGTCTTCAGTGTTCTGAACCGAAGTTCGTAGACCGTTTACAGAACTGTCTTCTGCCTGACCTGGACCGAAATCCATGCCGAGGAGAATTCACATTCTGCGGTAGACAGTGCTGCTTGCTCTGCTTGCAGCCACGCCGAAGCGTTGCTGTTCACATTCTTCCACCGAAGTGGAGAGGCACAAGCTGCGTAAACCGGGTCTCAGTTCAATGTACCGTTAGGTGCGCTGAATGATTCCGTTGGTTTGTTGTGGAACCGCCGACCCTCTTGGGGTTTGTGACGTCAAAGATCAGATTGGTTTGTCCACCGAGGCGAACTCACCGGCTCCGATTTCTCGGTACCAGCCCCGGATTCCCGAAGCCGCCAGAACCTATTGCACAAGGCGTGCCAACTTTGCGCAGGGGAGACGTCCATCGATTGTGGATAACTGGAGTGGGATCCTTATTTCCCATAGAGTTATCAATAGGGCGCTGATGGGTGTATTGGTTTCGAAAATTATCTAAAAAAAGTTAGTTATTACAGTAGCTTAAAATAATGAGCACAATGTTCTCAAATGGGAAAAATGGATCCCATTGAATTGGCTCTGGTAGAGAATTCCCACAGGTGCCAGGACAGCACAACCCGATGCCGTTAGAATCAAAGTTCCAACCCGGCTCTGGCCGCCCTCTCCCCTCCGATCCCCTCATAAACATCATGTCCATTGACATCACAAGTTTGCGCACGCGTCCGATCAGCGATTTGGTTGAGGCTGCCCATGAGATTGGCATCGACAATGCAGCCAATCTCAAAAAACAGGAGCTGATTTTTGAGATCGTGCGCCACAGGGGTACAGCCGTGAAGGCTGCCAGTGGGCAAGGTGTGCTTGAGATCCTTCCAGATGGCTTTGGCTTTTTGCGTTCCCAAGAATGCAACTACCTGCCGGGTCCGGATGACATCTATGTGTCTCCCTCTCAAATCCGTCGGTTCAATCTCCGTACGGGTGATTTGGTGGGGGGGCAGGTTCGTGCGCCCAAGGAGGGGGAACGATATTTTGCACTGATTAAGATTGAGTCTATCAATGCAATGTCGCCGGATGGTACCCGTTCCAAGCCGCTCTTTGATGCATTGACTCCAATCCGTCCAACCGATCGCATTCAGTTCACCAACGGTGTCTCGAACGTGACGGCAAATTTGATGGATCGGTATTTACCGGTTGGTTTTGGTCAGCGTGTTGCTGTACTGGCGGCTCCGCGTTCCGATCGCATGGAGTTGTTCAAGGACCTGATTGCTGGAATCTGCTCGAACCATCCGGATGCTCAGGTCTTGGTGTTGTTGTTGGATGAGCGGCCTGAAGAGGTCACAGAAGTTCAACGATCCATGAATGCTGAGGTTCTGTACTCCACCTTTGATGAGCCGGCGGCTCGACATGTTCAAGTGACGGATATGGCGCTCGAACGAGCCAAACGTATGGCAGAACAGGGCCAAGACGTCGTGCTGTTTGTCGATTCCCTGTCACGGTTGGCCCGTGCGTCGCATGCAAGCACACCCGCGGGTGGAAAGCTGATGAACGCTGCCGTGGACATTTCGGCATTACAATTTGTGCGTAAGGTCTTCGGCGCCGCACGGATGTTGGAGGAGGGTGGAAGCTTGACGATCTTTGCCACCTTGCTCACAGGATCCACTTTTGATGATGTGGTTGCGGAAGATGTCATTGCAGCGGCCAACGGGGTCTTGCACATCGATGCTGAACTGTCTCAGCGAGGGCTACACCCCGCCTTGAACCTTTGGGAAAGCAGCACGGGAGCCCGGGAGAACTTTTTGTCCGAGGCAGAACTCGAGAACGTGAAGACGCTTCGTGCAGGTCTGAAGGGTGATGCAAAGAGCGATCTTGAAGCCGCCATTCAAGAAACAGATTGATGACAGAGGGCGTCTACTGGCTTGACAAATTGCCCTCAACCGGCAAATAAAGGGCCGTCCTGTGTGCGCGAAGGTATTCCTTCACGTTGAAACAAGCGGATCATCTTTTGGGATTCGCATGCGGAGAGAATCATGAAGGCTGAAATCCATCCCGAATACATCGAGTGCAGTGTGAGCTGTGCCTGCGGTAATAAGTTCACGACCCGGGCCACCCAGGAAGCGATCAAGATCGAAATTTGCAATGTTTGTCATCCGTTCTTTACGGGCAAGCAGAAGATCATCGATACCGCTGGACGGGTTGAGCGCTTCAAGCGCAAGTACCAGATGCCCGGTGCTTCGGACGCCTAAACAACGCTTCGTTCTTGGATGTGCCTGCAGGGCCAGTCCGTCTGCGATAAGGCGGCTGCATGTCTATGCACCCCCGAGAAGCCGCCTCCCGAATTGACGAACTTGATCAGTTGCTGATGAAGCCAGAAGTGGTTTCCAATCAACAGCAGTTAAAAGAGGTGTCTAAAGAGCGTGCGAGCTTGGTTCCCATTGTGGATACCTGGACGGCGCTTTCTAAAGCCCGTTCTGAGCTAAAGGAAACCAAGGAGCTGCTCGAAGACCCAGAGTTTCGAGAGATGGCTTCTGAGGAACACGAGCATCTTCAGGAGGAAGTTGAGCGCTTAGTGAAGGCTCTTCGCATCGCGTTGATTCCGCCCGATCCGTATGAAGGCCGGGACATTCTGGTTGAAATCCGTGCCGGAACCGGTGGAGATGAAGCGGGCTTGTTCGCGGGTGATCTTTTTCGAATGTATTGTCGGTACTGTGACAGCCACAGTTGGAAGACTGAACTGCTGTCCACTTCTGAGCTCACTGTTGGCAGTGGCGGTGGCAAAGCTGTTCAGGGGTATAAAGAGGTCATCTTCCAGGTGTCTGGAGCGGACGCATACAAATACCTTCGCCATGAAAGCGGTGTTCATCGGGTGCAGCGTGTGCCCCTGACCGAGACGCAGGGACGGATTCATACCTCTGCCGCGACCGTAGCAATCATGCCGGTGGCCGATGAGGTCGAAGTCAACATCGAAGAAAAAGACATTCGTTTCGATGTGTTTCGTGCCAGCGGCCCAGGTGGGCAGTCGGTCAATACGACAGACTCCGCTGTTCGGATCACACACATTCCGTCGGGATTGGTGGTTCAGTGCCAAGACGAGAAGTCGCAGCACAAAAATAAGGCCAAGGCCATGAAGGTTTTGTCGGCCCGCCTGCTCGAGAAGCAGGAGGCGGAGGCGGCTGCTGAGCAGGCCGAACAGCGTCGTGCTCAAGTCGGAAGTGGTGATCGATCAGAGCGAATCCGAACCTATAATTACCCTCAAAACCGTCTGACGGATCACCGGATTGGCTTCACCTTGTACAAGCTTGATCGGGTCATGGAGGGTGACATGGAAGAAGTGGTTGATGCCATGATGGAAGCGGTATTGCAGCAGGTCCCCACAGATATTCCGGACGAGGATTAGGGCCGCTGCAGCCAAATCGGACTTGTGACTGCCCAATCATCTTCTCCCCATGCGGAGACCAGCACCCATGCGGCGTCTCCCAATGGATATGTGCTGGGCGGACTATCGAGCTTCCATTGCGTCAACTCTCGTCCCCTGGGCCCGATCAGTGCGACCATGGTGAGATCGCCTGGGTTGCGTATCTCAATCAAAACCTCATGAGTGTCCACGAGATCCGGGAATTGCGAGGCAACATTACTCCCGGGTCCCTCGCCATCGATTGTAAACAATATTTGCGGTCCTGTAGATGCGACAGTCTGGCCTTCGAGCATGCTTCGGAGAATGTCTGTGCGGTGTACTGAGTCCGTGTTTACCCAGGTGGTTTCGCCCAAAATTGGTGCAGGGACCCATTGGTCTAGGAGTGTTGCGTATGCCGCTATGTCCTCATGTTCGCGCAAGATGAACCAGTCGGGCAGGTGCTTCCAGTTGACGGCGGACCCAGCAGCTTCCAACCATTCTTGATCGACGATTGTTCTGCGTCTGCCGGCTTTGGACATAAAGACCAGAAGATCCGCTGGATCAAGTAGGGACCAGGGAGCTGCACCATGGGCTGGTTCCCGTCGATTATTGGACCATGGAAAGGCGATGGGTGAGCCGATATCTGAATTGGCTCGAGACCCCGCATGAGAAGAGATGGTGACGTCCAGTTCATCGGAGGCGGTGGCCTGGGCCACTTCGTCTCCAGCCGTCAGGATGGCATAATTAACGCCCTCGGCGGCGAGTTCAGTCAAGAGCGTATCGGTGTAAGACCGCTCAAATTGATCGGGGAATGCAGGTACATCGACGGCGATCCAGGCTGCACCCTTCACCACTGATTCGAGTGCAACTTCCAAGGTCATGCTTCCTGAGATGAATTGGGACTCAATGGTGTATGGGCTGTACTTGGGGCCGGCATCGATAATTCCAGACCCTTCTCCGGGGCCTACACCGACGCTGTTGGGTCCTGGCGGCAAGTTGAACCTTCGCCCATTCCACTCAATGGATGCAGGGATGGGGTTTCCGTTCTCGTCGGTGATGAGTGTGGCAATAAAGCCATTGTCACCAACTGTGAGGTTCAGATCATCGGTGGGTGGACTCCATGAACTCGGTTCATACCCAGAACGCAGGGCCCTGATTTCAGCGTTCCGGGGAACGACCACGGACACCGGTCCGGGTTCGGTCGCGATCGTGAAGCTGAGTCCATTTTCTGTATTGGCTTGGATTGCGTACCCGTCTGTTCGGCCAGTCCATGTGAGGGCATCTGGATGGAGAGCAGTGGTTGCGGTCGAGATCTCTCCGATTCCCAGACGATCCGTATTGGGCCAGTGTACCCAGCCTCCATCGTCTTGAACTCCCCCGAGCGCCCCGATTGCCAGGGGCGTAGACTGAGCTGATTGAACCACATCTCCAGTTCTATATGCACCTTGACCTGGGACGAGGGTGAACCCTTTGGCCCCTTCTACAGTCAAGAGGCCTTCATCGGGTTCGAGGCGATACCTCCAGTTCAAATCACTCCCGTCTGTGGCCTCAACGAGGATGGTGTCTTGGTCAACTGAGATTGTGGCCTCTGTGGGCCAGGCTTGTTCGAATCGCGGGTAGATTTCCGTGACCGCGTCTCGTTCACCATGCAATGCAGCATCGAGAATGGTTCCGCCCGTACCGTTGAGCTGAGTCAGCCGGTGCGTGGCGTTGCGTATGGTCAGGCGGAGCAGGGCATTTTCCAGAAGCCAATCTCCAACCTCTGCTTCGGCGCCCTCGGGAAGCTCCGCCTCACACACGATCTGTTTTGCTCGAACCTCTCCCTGTTCCGGGGGTTCTTCCGCACAGGTGTCCCGTTCAGTGCTGGTCGGTGAGGAACAGCCGAGTAGCGCCAAGCTCAGTAGCACAGGGCTACTCCGCGAACTTGATGTCCGTGGCGATCACTTTGGCTTTCTTGGACCAGTCCTGTGGCATCTCGCCATCGGTCCATTCCCATTGCCGGGCTTCACCGGGCGCGATGGGTTTGCTGAAGCCTTCAGGCATTGGAAGTCCTGCAGGTAGACGTTGCGCAACTGCGGGCCAAGAGGCTTTTTTGAGTACGTCACCCGCATCGTTGAGGTACGCGATCTGTACATTGAGTCGTTGGATGGGCTTGTCAGACTTGTTGGTCACATCGACGTAGAACCCGTAGCCGTTCAAGGGTCCGTCCGGATCTTCCGCCATGTTTACCTGCTCCATTTTTATGGGGCCGAACTCGATGGCATCTTTATTCTTTGCCATGTTTAGGCGTCGTCTGGCCTCACGTTTCGCCTTGGAGTTTCCTGTCGGGTACTCCGCGATGTACTTTTCCCATGCTTCAGGTGTGTCGGTCTCGCGGGCCCATTCTATGAGGAAATCGCGGCGCTCTTTGTTGGCTGTATCTATCAGGTTCCCTTTGGGGAATTTCTTCAGGTAGAGATCGTAGCCTTCCAGCGATTTTCCATCGCGGGCGGCCTTGAGGTACAGCTCTTCAAGACGGACTTGTGCCAAACTGCGCTTGGGGTTCTTGGGGTTCTCGGCAACAAAGGCTTCCCATGCTGCGATGGAGTCCACATTCTGGGCATCGCCATAAGGGTCTGAGCAACCCGTGAAGAAGAGGGCGAGAAGTGCGATTCGAACAAACATTAGGAACTCCGTTTGTATGGCCTTAGCCGGCCAAAGGAGTGGCGTCATTCCGCCTGCTGTTTCACCCAGCTTGTTGCGAGAACCAGTCCTTTCTTGGCCAACATGTTTTCGACGATTCCAGGAACCCATCCCTTCAATCGAAGATCGACAGAATACTCGACCCGAGTAAACCCAGGACGCTCCGGTACGGGAAATACCAACCAGTACCCGGTTGAGTCATCGATATCGCTTTCCCGGCTGTAGTCGAGGTTCCATGTGAGCATGCCTTTGCTTGGGTGAAAGTCATGGTCGATGTAGTAGATGATTTCCATCCCGAAGACACCCAACTCAAACTCAACGTTGTAGCCAGCTTCTGGGGTGCCACCGTAGATTTTTGTTTTCTCCAAGTCATTGATCCAGTTTGGATACTTGGAATAGTCGAGAATCGTGTTCCAGATTTTATCGGGACTGGCTTTGACGTCCATGATGGCGATGCCGCGCCCACCAGAGTCGCCCTTTACCTGTCGACGTACGGCTTCGCCGCTCTCCAGGGTGGCCTTCTCTTCTTTTGTCAGCACTGTTGGTTTGGGGTTTGTGAACCGCTCGGTGACCCCTTGATGCGGGTGAGGCGAGTTGGGGTCAGCGGCCCAGGCAGGCTGCGTGAATGCGAGCAAGAGGGAAAGAATCATGTACATCGGTTCAGCTCGGCTCCGTCATGGCCCGTCCATCCAAGAGACGGTCTAGTTCGTCGGCAGGCAGCACATTCCAGTCTATTGCGACTTCTCGCACCGTTTGGTTGGTCTTGAATGCTTCTTTGGAGATGGCGGCGGCCTTGTCGTATCCAATGGCCGGTGCGAGGGATGTGCAAATGGCCAGGTTTCGTTCGACGCTCTGGGTGCAGATTTCTTCATTGGCTTCGATTCCCGATACACAGCGGTCGGTGAATGCCTGGGCACCATTGGCCAAGATCGTGACACTCTGGAGTAGGTTGTGCGCCATCATTGGAAGGTACACATTCAATTCAAAGTTCCCGCCTTGTCCACCAATGTTGATCGCCACATCGTTGCCCATCACCTGTGCAGACACCATGGTGAGCATCTCACAGAGCACCGGGTTGACCTTGCCTGGCATGATGCTGGATCCAGGCTGTACGCTTGGAAGCGCGATTTCATAGAATCCTGTTCGTGGGCCTGATCCCAACCATCGAATGTCGTTGGCAATCTTCATGAAGCTTGCGGCAATGGTTTTCAGTTGACCGGAAGCCTCAACCACACCGTCTCGCGCCCCTTGGGCTTCGAAGTGGTTGTTCGCTTCCAAGAAGGCAACACCAGTCTCTTGGGCGATGCGTGCAATGGCTTTGGATGGAAAGTCAGGGGGGCGGTTGATGCCGGTACCGGTGGCGGTACCGCCGAGTGCGAGCTCAAGCAGCGCATCTCGAGCGAGTTCTGCACGCCGGATACCGTGTTGTACTTGTGCGGCATAGCCACCGAATTCTTGGCCAAGCCGTACAGGGGTTGCGTCCATGAGGTGAGTTCGACCACTCTTGATGATGTGATCCCATTCGCAGGACTTTTCATTGAGCGCCCCATGCAGGTGCTTCAGTGCGGGCAGCAGTTCGTTGTGAATGGCCAAAGCACCGGCCACATGAATGGCGGTTGGAATCACGTCATTGGAACTCTGCCCCATATTGACGTGGTCATTGGGGTGAACGGGATCCTTCGAGCCCAGTGTTCCGCCCATGATCTCGATACCGCGGTTTGAGATCACCTCATTGGTGTTCATATTGGTTGAGGTACCCGATCCCGTTTGAAAGATGTCGATTGGGAAATGGGCGTCGAGGGTGCCGCCCATGACCTCATTAGCGGCCTGTACAATGGCAGCACCGCGCTCGGTATCCAAGAGGCCCATGTCCATATTGGCCTCTGCGGTGCTTCGCTTGATGAGCCCAAGGGCATAGATAAACCCGCGGCCAAATGGAATTCCTGAAATGGGGAAGTTGTCCACGGCGCGCTGCGTTTGAGCGCCGTAATATGCATCTGATGGGACTGAAATTTCGCCGAGGGAGTCTTTCTCTATTCGATGGGACATGTTGCCTTCCGTTAAGGGGGTAGCGAGCGTTGAGGACCGCAGCATAATTGGTCCTTCGGGTGACTGTGATGGAGACAAATATCTCAATTGATGAGCGACTTCGGATCATCGAGGTTTATGCTTCGGTTCAAGGGGAAAGTACCTGGGCTGGGCTTCCCTGCGTTTTTGTACGTCTCGCGGGGTGCAATCTACGGTGTACGTGGTGTGATTCCGAGTTCACGTTTACGGGTGGCGACCACCAGTCCATTGAATCCGTGGTCCAGCAGGTGGAGGATATGGGTATTGAACTGGTTGAGGTGACGGGTGGAGAGCCCCTCGCTCAGCGGCAGGCGACCCCCTTGATTCAGGCGCTTCTGGATCGAGGTCATACCGTTCTGGTCGAGACGAGTGGATCCATTGATATCGGTGCCGTGCCAGAGGGCGCCCATGTGATCATGGACCTGAAGCCACCCGGTTCGGGAGAGGTTGAGTCCAACGACATGGACAATATCGATCGCTTGCGTTCAGGAGACGAGGTGAAGTTCGTGTTGGCTTCCCGCGAAGATTATGAGTGGAGTCGGGACGTTGTGACAAAGTACGGCTTGGACGAGCGCGTTCCTGTCCTGTTTTCGACCGCTTTTGGTCTCCTTGATCCGGCCAAGGTGTCCGACTGGTTGTGTGAAGACAAGCTTGCTGTTCGACTGCAACTACAGATGCATAAATACATCTGGCCGCCAGCGGCCCGCGGGGTCTAAGTCGATTCTGACTGTAGTTGAGCTGTTTTCGTCCGTTAGGAGAGTCAGGGCCCTCTCGAATGGGTGCAGAGGAAATCGGTGATGAATCCAAATCCACACAAGCGAATTGCTCCCACCCGTATGGTTGGCTTTGTCCTGTTTCTGATGATGGTCGGCGTTGGGAACAGTACAGCGGATGCCGATACCGGCACCGATGGCGGGAGTGACACCGGTATTGAAGAAAGCGATACCGGGGGGACGCCCACAGGTTCGGATGACACAGGTGGGGAGAGTTCTTCTGATGTGGATGCAGACGGAACGACCACGGATGTGGATGCCGATTCGGATGGCACGACTACGGATGCAGACTCCGACGGAACGACCACGGATGTGGATGCCGATTCGGATGGCACGACCACGGATGTGGATGCCGATTCGGATGGCACGACCACGGATGTGGATGCCGATTCGGATGGCACGACAACGGATGCGGACTCCGACGGAGCGACTACGGATGCGGACTCCGACGGGGCGACCACGGATGCGGACTCCGACGGGGCGACCACGGATGCCGACGCTGATTCGGGAGATACCGGTTCGGGAGAAGGCGATACGGGTGAATCGGATGACCCCAGCCAAGTCGATACAGCAGACCCCGAAGACACAGCAGAGCCTGAGGCTTCCGGCGATGAATCGACGGATACAGGTGCCCAGGGAAAGTCTGCAGCAGAGCTTGCCGGTGAAAAGGGTGGGTGCGGCTGCACGGTAGCGACACCGCCTCAGTTCAGCGTTGTATGGTCGCTGCTCTTTGGGCTTCTCTGGGTGCGTCGCCGCGACTAGCCGGGGTTGCGCAGCTTCCAGTCGAGCACAAGGCAGTTGACTGGACTGGGTAGTTCATCTCCCAGCGTACTTTTTGCATCCTCTGGTTTGCCTTGAAGAACGGCAAGGCAGGGGATGACTACGCTCCGTGCGATGGTTTCTGCGGTTCGAGAGAGTACCCACTGGCCTCGTGCATCAAAGCCATCTAAGGTGGCACCTACTTGGGCATCTGAAAAGCTAATCCCCGGATTGTCGTCTCGATAGTCCACCCGCATCATGTCTGCGGCCCAATATTTGGCGAGGCGGGCGACTGAAGAGGTGGGGGCGCCAAGTGGTGGTAGATCTTCAGGCTCTTCGCCAAGCTGACGAGAGAAGGTAGACATGATGGATGAAGGTTGTGTTCGGTCATCGCTGCCTTCGATATAGAGGCATGCGCTCCGCCCCTGTCGCACCGGGTCAAGTTCTGTGGAGTAGCTGTCTTCCGGTAATCCGGAACCTCCGGACGCCGAAATGGTGTCTACCAGCAATCGCTCTCGTTCGTCGCCATTCTCACGGATTCGCTCGTAGTCCCGTGCGACGAATGCATCCGGCTGTGGCCCGAGTCCCAAGCTGACCGCCTGTCTGTAGGTCATCTTCAGCATGCCTCGTCCGCAGACTTCATCTCCTTCCGAGTCCGAGATGTCTTGGAATTCACTGTTGAGTCGCCCCGCGTGTCCAGCAAGCCACACCAGTAGGCGCCGAGTGTCTTCGTCGAGATTCTCTTCTCCCATCACCCGTTCTCGCCATTCAGCAAAGCGTGCCGCTTTGGCTCCTTGGTTCGCCACGATCCAGCGATACTGTTTGGCATTGGCAAAAATGGTTTTGGATTTCTTTTTCACCATCGACCGCAGGGCGTCGTCCTGTTCCATGGCTTCACCGAGAAGTGTGCTCTGTACAATGCGCGCGGCCAGTTGCTCGAAAGAGTAGTCCGTGGAGTCGCCGCTCAGGTTTTTAGCGAACGACAGTTCCTGGTCACAGTTTTCGTATCGCTGGTTGGTGGTCACCAATTCCTGTTGCATTCCGCGGCTGTTGCACATGGATATTCCCCCAAAAATCCAGCCTCCAAATAGGGTGAGCCCCAAGAGGATGTTTCGGGGCATGAAAATCGCGCCAGATTTCACGAAAGTGAATGCACGTTGTGCGATTTGCGCCGGTCCGGTCACGAGCAATGATGTGAAAGCTTGGCGCTTTGCTTCGCCCGCAAAGGCATCCTTGTTCAGTCGGTTGCGTCCTGTTTTGCCACCACCACCCCGCGCTACGGCGCGCTGTTCTTTTATCTCTTCAGGCAATTCATCGAGCTCGATAATGAAGCGAGGCCCACCGGTTGTGACCAAGGCGAAAGCGTCTCCAGGTTGGACGGCGGTCGGGGCAGAAACATGGGTTGGTCGTCCACCGTTCATTCGGTACAAGAAGACCGACGCGGTTCGATCGGAGGGTGCCAAAATGAGGCTATCTTGTCCCTGGCGAAAGAGTTTTACGTGTTCTGGTTGAACGCCCAATTCGGGCTGCAGCACAATGTGGCAGCGGTCCGGATCTGATCCAAGACGCACTTCCAACTCTTCGAAGGGCCCAAATCGGGTCCCGCCAAATTCGGGTGTTAGCCGCAGATAGGTTGCAAGTTCTTCTTCATTCATTGAGGTCGTTTCCAGTCCATTGCTCTCGATGCTACCACCCGTTCAGTTAGTGTGGGGTGGTATGGTTCAGACTATTCACCCTGTGCGTGCGAGGCGGCTCCTGCCGTGAATATCTTCCTCATCCCGTACACCTGGTACCGTCATCTCGCGATGGCGTTTTGGTGCGCCTCTTGGGGCCTGGCCGGCTGGGCCGGCGTGCTCACAATTTTTGTGAAGCTTTCTCCATCATGGCACCCGGCACTGGATGGTTCGGTGCTGCTCAGCACGTTGTCCGGCACGATTGCATTTGCATCGATCGCGGGAGAGGCTGCGCTGCGTCGCCGCTCTCTGCTGCAGAGCGTATGGCGTGTGGTGCTGGGTACGAGTCTCGCAGTGTTGATTGCGATGTTGGCGTACTGGGTATGGGGAGAAGTGTTTAATCGGCTTGTGTACTCAGGCGATGCAGCCATAGACGCTGCCGATTCCTCCTTGGTGAGTCTCCGGTATCGATTTGGCGCATTCGCACTGGCAGGCTTGGCGAGCGGCCTGGGTCCATTGGTTCTACGGAAAGGTTCAGGATGGTTCAATCATCTGGCCGGGGGCATGGCTGCGGGAATCACCGGCGGGGTTGCATGGCACTTATTGAACTACCAAGGCCACGGTTCTGATTTGTTTTGGGCTGGGGCAGGTCTTGGAGGGGCCTGGGGCTTTGTTCATGGTCTGCTGTGTTGGGGCATTCCCAATGAGCTCTATGCGGGGTGGCTGCGGGTCATGTCGTGGAATCGTTATTCGCGAAGGATCCCTGTGGACTCCCTTGATGGGCAGCCGACAGAGCGCTTTGTGGGGCATTTCACCCGCGGTCTTGATTTGTTTCTTCCCGCTGACGATGGGGTGATGGAGATGCACGTGTCCGTCGCTGTGGATGAAGAGCAGCGCTACACTGCACGCGGATTGAGCTTACAGCCAACCCGGGTGCGTAGATTTCTCGAGAGCATCAACCTTCGTTATGACCCCCGGCGTCCCGCGCCCTTGGCCACCAAGCTCAGCTCGGGGGACCGAATTGAGTTGGGTGAGGGGGCGCACCAAGCAGAGTTAGAATTCGTCATGCTTCCCAAGGAGGAGCGGTGATTCTCCGTGTGCTCTTTGGGGTGTCACTGTTGTCCGGTTGCGGAGATGGTCTCACGCCAATTCCGAATACCACCACACGCGTTGGGCGTCCGGAACTGGTCGACGGTACCGAGCTGGAACTCAAGATATTCACCACCCTCGAAGATTGTCGTGCGCGGGTTCAACCCGATGAAGTTGATCTCTGTATGCCCTATGTCGATCGTTCAAACGGTGAGGTTCGACTTGGGTTCCAGTTTCGCTTGGATTCTGATGTATTTCCTCTCCCGTTGACGCAAGAGCACATCAAGGTGGGCCATCTCGGAAGAGAGTTGCAGGGCGGGGGGGCCAACACCATCAATGTGGTTCCACACGATCCCGTCCGATCGCCCCAGCTGTTTATTTTGCTCATTGATGGTTCTTCATCGATGGCCCAAGGTGGCCGGATGGAGAAGGTTCGGAAGTCTCTCCTGATGCCGGAGGTCGTTGGGGCTTTCTTTCCATCTGATATTCGAACCCGTGTGGTGGTTTTTCAGTTTACGGATCGTGGACCGAAACCGCTCGGGGGCCGTCTTCAAGTTTTGGAGAATGGCCGGGAGTATCGGAAGATGATCCGCGACCATCTTCGGGTGCAGTCTGGATACACCCACCTGTACGATGCCATCCGGTATGCGACCGGTGAATTCCTACAGCAACAGGCCATTCAGGACTTACTCACACTGTATGAGATGACGCCCACTGTGGTGGCCCTCACCGATGGATTCAATAATGTCTCGAGCCGAGACACCTGTGGGGTAAACGCCGAACGCCTGTCGACGCTGTTGCAGCATCTCGAGCGGGTGCGCTCGCCGGAATACGGGTCTGACCCTCGTAGTCGCCCCAGTGTGTATACAGTGGGGCTTGGACGGCCGCTGCGCCCACAATTTGAGGTGCCACGAAGCGCAGGGACGACGGTGGGTGCGTCGGTTCTGTGTGGTCGCCGCAACGTAAATCGACGAATCGATGGGGACTTGGAAAACCGTGGCATCGACAACGCCAGTTTGGAATGGATTGCAAAGGTGGGCGGTGGTGCCAGCTATGTTCGACAGGATCGAGAGGGTTTGGGTGAGGCTTTTCGGGGTGCGGCTGCAGAGCGCTACCATTGGTTTGAAGCACGCTATCGAATTCATCCCTACTATTTACGTCGTAGTTTTCGCACGACGCTCCGTTTGATCTCATTTGCCACAGCTGAGGCGAGCGTAGAGATTTATCCGAGCGCATGGCTCGATGCGCCACCAGGAGAAAAAGGTGAAGGTGGGTGGACCGTACAGCGCCCATACCGTTTCATTATGGTTCTCTTGGCGCCTGCATTCGGCATGTTGTTGCTCCTTTCGTACATGGGCGCTGCGGTGTTTAATGCCAAGCGTTCGATGTTCATGCGTGTGCGGCAGCCGAGAGCCCCAACTGAACCTGCACCGGAAGACCATCAAAGTGAACCTGATCCACCTGTGGAGGGTGGCTCCCTGTAAGTCCAGAACAAGGTGCTACGTTGCATCTGTGTATCGGGGTGCAGTTGCCCGTTTCGGGCGGCTCGCGTACTCTCCATGAATCAGCCCATCGGCACGAGGACAATCCCTTGGCGCAAACCATCGGCAACTACCAGATTATTCGAGAGCTCGGAGAAGGGCATTACGGTACCGTTTATTTGGCGGTTGGCGAGGTGCCTGCTCGGGGTCCGAAGCCACCTCGCCGTCGAATGGTTGCCATCAAGAAGTTGCGTGAAGATGCAGATTCGGATGCGGTTTCTTTGCTTCTACAAGAATTTGCCCTGCTCGATCAGGTGAAGCACCGCGGAATTGTTCGGGTGTTTGAATACATCGAAGAGTCCAACGCCGTTGTCATGGAGTACATCCATGGCGTTTCGTTGCGCAAAGTGCTGGACGATTTGGGTCGCGCCAATGAGCAAGTGTTTACAGAGGCGGTCATAGAGATCGGCTGTGAGGTTTCAGATGCACTGTATCAAGCGTTCACCACTCCAGGTGACAATGGTGATCCCTTGCAGCTTGTCCATCGAGATCTAAAGCCAGCAAACATCATGCTTACTCCGCAGGGCGAGGTAAAAGTCCTCGACTTCGGTCTGGCGCGTGTGGACAACGCAGATTTTGCCAAAGACAACACGGATCGAATTCGTGGAACACCGATCTACATGGCACCGGAACAAGCCCGCGGGGAGGCCGTTAGCCACACCACGGACCTATTTGCGATGGGCTTGATTCTCTATGAGTTGCTCATGAAGCAGGCGGCTTATCAGGTATCGATGGATGCGCCTGACCCTGTTGACGCAGTCTTTCAGGCCATTGAGAGTGGGGATGTGCAAGCCCCGTGTGCGGAGATCGAGCGCCGCTTGCCGGGTCTTGGTCCCATTGTGACCCGCCTCCTTCAATCTCGTCCACAAGACCGGTTTCAGAACGGCCAGGATTGCCTGGTATCGCTTCGTGGGCAGGTCTATCGAGATCGTGGTGCCTATCTCACGGAGTTTTGCGACTTCTTTTTTGGAACGATTTGCCACATTGGCGATGCACCCACTGTGGACAGTTTCTCGGGTTTGGGTCCCGCTCCCCGTTCTCGAAAAAGACAGTCGATTGAAGAGCGGTTGCGCGCCTCGATGGCTTTGGATGCCCACGCGAAGAAAACGTTGGCCAATGTCGGAGTGGATGTGGGCTCAACTCCTTCTGTGCCCAAGGCGCCTGGGCCCCGTGCGGAGCCATTCAGTGCTTCCATGGAGCGCGCAAAGGGTGAACGCCCCGTCAAGGCTCCACCCACATCCAAGGTGATCGGGGAGCGACGTCCCGATGAGACGGGCATGTTGACCATGGAGAGTCTTTCCGACACAGCGGACTCCCGAGAGGTTTCCGGCGATCCGAATGCGACAGAGTTTTGGGCCATTCCAACGCCAAAGGCAGAACGTGCCCAGCCGAGTGCTCCTCCACCTCCGGTGGGTGGAATGGCGCCACCGCCGATGCCGTCTGCTGGTGGTCCACCACCACCGCCTGGGGGCGGACCACCGCGACCTGTTGCTCAAGCAGGAGCACCGGTTGCTCCAGCGATTCGGGGGCCAGTTGCTTCTCCATCGGGTCCAGCCAGTGCCACGCCATTTAAGGCGTCGACCAATGCGGGTGGAGTCAATCCCGAAGAGCAGCGTGTTCAAAGCAACCGTGTTTACGCCATTGTGTTTGGAATGTTTGGTTTGGTCTGTATGGCCGTCCTCATTTTGCTCTTTGTCGGCATTGGTGGTGATGAAGAGGCGTCTACCAAGAGTGAGGTGGTGGCACAGGTGTCCAGCAAATCCAAGCCTGCCAAAAACATTGATACCGGTGGTCCGGTCAAGCCCCCACCAGTGACTCGCCGCGCTTCCCGTCCATCTCCTGCGCCGGGGCCGGCTGCGGCCCGGCCTCGAACGAGCGCACCATCGGCTGGCCGCGGATCGGTGATTGTGAAGCTTCCGGATTCTGCGCAGTCAAGCGGAGTGGAGTTGGTTTGCGCGTCCGGTGCCTACCGTCTGAGGAAGTCGTTTGCCGGTGGCGTTGCCAGTTTCAGCGGTGTTCCAGGAGGGTCGTGCACGCTGTATTTTAAGGGGGGTATTCCAGCGAAATTTACGCCGGTCACAGCGGGTCGTTCCTACACTTGCAACATCATTGGCACCACCGCGGTTTGTAAGTAGCAACAGGAAGCCCTCAAAAGTGGTACCTTCGCCATTCGATACCCGTGCGCTGCGGCGCCCAGAATGGAGACTGCCTCATGTTGGTCAAGCTGTTTGTGCTCTTGTCCACGCTGTTGTTCACGCCAGCCTTGGCTGGTGGACCACCCATTTCCCGGTCACCGTCTTCGGCTGCGATCAAGCACACCAAGAAGGAGAAGGGAAAGAAGAAGAGTCGGGAAGAAGAGAAGGAGGGCCAGGAAAAGGCTGACGAAGAGGAAGAACGCAAGCGCAAAGAGAAGCTTGCGCGCGTGGTGGTGCTCAAGTGGGAAAATACGAGCGCTGGCTACACCAGTGATGCGGTTGTCCGCAACGTGAAGTCTCGTATTTCACGTCCGGATGCCATGTTCTTTCCAGAAGTCGATTTGTACCAGTCGGGTCGAAAGGTCAAGGACCGGACGGTCATTCCAGCCCAGCAACCCGCCAAAGTGCCCGACGCCAACATTATGGGTGTCATTCAGACGGCAAACCAGTCACTGGCCATTCGTTACGATCAGTTGATGCCAGCCGAGTGGGGATTGCGTGCACAGGAGCTTCGTGCCCTGGCAGAACAGTTGTGGTTTGTGGATAGACCAGAGCTACGAGAGCCGCTCTTTATGTTGTACATGGCCATCGGGACTGCGGCACAGAACATGAACAATCCAATCCCCCCGTACTTTGAGGCGGTGGGGCCGCTCCCGGTCAACTACTACTACTATTTGTCTGCCTTGCTCGCGTACCAAGAGCCGGCGTTGATGTCGAAAGTTCCCACGGCTGAGCTTACGGCCTCCATTCAGTACTACTTGCAGCAATTGCAGCAAGGCGCCTACCCGTCCTTCAAGCTGGATTTTGAGCTCGAAGATATGTTTGACCCCGTCGTGTTCCCACAGAACTATGAGGTGTTGATCAACGGTTTGCCCGTGACGCTGGACGACAATGCACAGATCGACGGCTATCTCGGCCGAACGGACATCTACTTAAAGCGGGTCGATTCCGGTCACGGGATGTCCGAGCGATTTGAGACGGTCAAGTTTGATGAAAACGTCTATTTTGTGAGAGAAACCGCCCGAAAGAAGATGGGTGTGGATTTCATCGATCAGTTGTTCTTACACAAGAATGAATGCATCGCGGAAGTGGATGGCGACATTCTCAACTACTTGGCCATTTACCAAAAGATGCATCCCAAGGCAGAGGTATACATCGCGGTCGCAGAGAAGGGGAATCCGAACAAAACTTGGATCTGGCGCTACGTGAAGGATGCAGCACATCTACGTTTGGTCGCTGGTGGCGGTGATGGCTTTCCGGTCCGGTTTGCTTTTGTGGCATCGAGTGGGATGCAGTTCAATGGTGCATCCGCGAGCTTTGATACGGACGTTTCGGATGAGAATACGATCGACGGGTCGGTTCAAGGTGTGACGAATCGTTTTGAAGGGGCATTTCAGAATGCGTTTTTGCCGTTTAACTTTGAACTTCGAGCGCACTTCAACCGGTTCATGCTGAACTTCGGTCATGAGTACGGCCTGAATACCCGAGAGAATAATGATTGGCTGGAGCGGTATTATCTACCGCAACATCAGACTGAGAAGCGGGCCTCGGCGGTCTATTGCCATCGGACCTCTCAGAAACCTCCCGGTCCCATCAGGTCGTCGAAAGGCTGCGAAGATGCCGATCTGTATCATGTGACCCACTGGAATCGATACGTATACATGGGGGTCGGTGGTGTGTTTGGTCGGGATGCAGGGATTGGTTTTGGCCCGCGCTTACAGTGGCGAAATGGGTACACCAACCTGCCTCATGCCTGGCAGTCTACGCTTCATTTTGGGTGGGCAGTACAGCCACCAGTCGGTGACTTTTCGAAGCGTTTCCGGCCCATGGTTGATGCTGATCTACGCGGGGGCTTCTCCCTTGCTGCCATGAACTCAGTCCAGCGGAATATCGCTCGTGGTGATGAAAACCTGGATGGAGAAGTCAATGGAGAAGAGGACGCAGACAACGGTGAAGGACTGTTGATGCCCGTGTTTGGTCTAAACGTTGGTGTGGGCTTTACGTTCTGAGTGTTTTTCCGGGAGATGAGACATGTTTTGGGTCTGGCTCTGGGGCTCTCTTGTGGGTGCGACGGATGGTTTGGTCTGGTCGTGGGATGAATCCAAACCGGTTCGCTACCAGCTCGAAACATCTGTCGAAACCCCAGCGACCCACACTTGGTACGGTCTTCGTGCGAAAGAAATTCGTGCGATTCGCCAGACAATGGAGTTGGGTGTCACGTGTGTGGGTACCCAAGAAGGCAAGCGTTGGGCCGTGAATTGTTCTCTGGATGCAGTTCGAATCCGCGGCCAGGGTGTACCGGGAGAGGAGGCAGAGCTGCAAGAAGTGATGGATCAGAGTGTTGCTTTGATTGCGGGTAAGTCCCTTCAGATCATCATGGGACCACACGGTCGAATCAAAAAGGTGGAACTGAAGGGCGTAGATGTGAACGACGGTCGCGTGGGAATCATTGCTGAGAATTTACGGCAGATGATCCGCCGGACCCTCGCTCCGATGGATCTACAGCTCCCAAAAGATGGGAGTGACCATGACAAGGCTTGGCGACAGAAGGGTTCACCCTTGGCGGTGTCATTGTTCGGCGACCAAGGAACCTCTGGGGGGGTGATGATGAAGCACCAGGTGGCTGGAGTCGATGGCGACTCTGTGCGGCTGGTGACCGAAGCCCGCGGCTCTATGGCGCTGGGCGCCATGATGGAGTCGGGGACCACTCCTATCCTTCGTGTCGACAGTCGAGGTCGCAGTGCTTTCGATACGAATAGCGGTGTGCTTGACTGGGGAGAAGTGGCCACAGGAAGTGCACACGGGAGCGCCAATTTAGACGCACTTTCGGGGATACCTCCGTCGAGTTTCTACAGTCGTATCTATCGAATCTTGCCCGATGGGACGGACCGTTTACCTGAAGGGTAGCCGAGCTGTCGGCAGGGCCTCACCATTTCCATGTTAGATACTGGCTATGCGACGATTATTTGTTTTCTTGGTCTGCGGTCTTACGGCCATTCATTGCTCCACTGAGAAGACTTCAGCGCCGGTTGACTCGGGCGAACCGTTGGTAGACCGAGCTCGATGTGACGTCCCATTGTCAGGAGTTGACTGGGGGGTGCCCGCGGTCTCGGACTTTAATCCTGATATCGACGTCATCCTTGATGGGGTGGACTACGACAGCATCGCATCGGAACTGGATATCTCTGCGTTGGCGGCATTTTATCGGGGAGGGATTGCATTTGCGTTGGAGATCTCCCCGGGTGCATTGGGGGATACGCTGTTGAAGCAAGAGGTCCTCGAGCGCGGGCATCTGGGTCGGGTGGTGCTGGCGTCGCTGGATACCGATGATGAGACAGGAATGGATTACCTGCTGTTTAGGCAAGGTCTTCAGCGGTATTACAACTGCTCACGAGGGTTTCCGCTCAGCCTGGATGGTTTTGAGCGCGTCTATGGTGCGATCCCCGACGAATATACGGATGTGAACAGTGCTGCGAAGTGTGCGACCCGAAGACTTCGGCTGTCTCCTTCGACGGGCGTATTTGTCGCAGAATCATTGTGGGAAAACGAAGTTCGTGAAACAGAAATCCTGCTCACTGACAATCGAACTGATGGGCAGCTCGACTTTTTAGTGTACGGAGTCGATGGAGTTCTGACGGATCGGTCTCAGTTTCCCACATTGGGTGGGGGGCCTCATCTTGTGACGAGTGCTCCGTATACGTGTATGACCTGTCACCTCAACTCATCCGCCTCCGACACTACGTGGGGCTATGACTTATTGGTTCCGACTACAGGGCCGTGTGCGGAATAGCCTTTAGAGTTCGCGTACAAACTCGTACCACTCTCCAAAATGTACCTGCGTCACTTGTTTACCCATCTTGACGTATTCATGGGCCACCGCTGTGACGATGTGTTTCATGCCCACGCTCTCTCGCTCTGTGGACGCGAGGATACAGGCGTTGATCGCAGAATTGATGATGGAACCACCGGCGATAACGAATTGTTTGGCGATGGCCTGTAGATCGAGGTTGTCGTCTTGTGGTGCCCCTTTGGGGATGGCTCGTTGCCACAGTTGAAGACGTTGCTCTATCGAGGGCATGGGGAACTCGATCACGGCCCCAAAACGACGAAGGAAGGCTTCGTCAATGTTTTCCTGAAGGTTCGTGGTCAAGATGGCACACCCTTCAAAGACTTCTAAACGCTGCAAAAGGAAGCTGACTTCTTGGTTGGCGAAGCGATCTTGGGCCTGTTTTACTTCGCCTCGACTACCAAACAGGGAGTCTGCTTCATCGAAGAGAAGGACTGCAGTACCGCCTTCTGCTGCATCAAATACCTCTTTGAGGTTCTTTTCTGTTTCTCCCACCCAGCGGCTGATGATGCTGGAAAGGTCGACGCGGAACAGATCGAGTCCGAGGGTGCCTGCAATGACTTCGGCGGCCATTGTTTTACCGGTTCCTGGCCCACCAGAGAGGAGCGCTTTGATGCCGTATCCTCGGGGCCTAATGCTGCGCGCACCCCACCGATGAAACACGGTCTCTTGTTCGGCCAGGTAGTTCACCAGGTGTTGCAGCTGGTCCTTGATTTTGCTGGATAGAATCAAGTCATCCCAGGTGTACCGAGGCACAATGTGTTCAGCCAGCCCTTGAAACTCCGGTCGCGAGCATTCTCGTGCTGCGGCCCACATCGCATCGAGTGATGGCTCGTTGCCTCCACATTCTGCGGAAGCCCGTTCAAGAACCTGGTGGATTGTCGTGCCGCCCACAGAGTAGAACCGTTCGGCTACGTCTTGCCCATTCGCTATGCTCCACCCTCGGCGGCCCATGGCTGCGGTCCATGCACCAATTCGTTCGTCGAGCGTACTGCGCTGAACTTGAATGGTGAGGCTGGGTCGTTCCCCTCCGAGGAGACCGCCGACAGCCCGTCGGTCGGTGCCGCCCACAATGACAGGGTAGGGCAGCTTCGCGATGGCGGCACCCAGTTGTTGAATCTGGATTCGTAACTGGGGATCTTCCTGCTGTTCTGAGATGTTGATGAGGAATGGAAGCGCCCCAGAGAGTCGAAGCTCTCGAATCAGATCATAGGGCTGTTCAATATATTGACGGCAGCGATCGAGATCGACCCGAACCAGGGGACGCCCTGCTCGCTTTGCGATGTCAATGGCGACCCCCTCGCGCGAACCCATGGTGCTTCCAGTGATCACCAGCGTCACCGGTTTATCCAGGCTTGGTGCGACACTCTCCAATCGTTCTCCAGTCAGGGCTGGCGTGAAGACTTCTCCCTTGGTGTCGATCGGCTTGAAGCCAATGCTCTCTGGCAGTTCCTTCTCTTCGAGAAGCCACTGGAGAAGACGGCCGCTGGGGTGTACCCGACGAGACGTATGGGTTTCTACGCCTTCTTCGGGGTAGAGCAAGAGCAGCCGGTTTTGAATCAGTGGTGCATTCTTCATCAGTCTGGACTGAAGGGAGAGACGGCTGGTTCGTTCGGTTCTCAGGACGCGCGTTGCCAAGTCGACAGTGAGGTAGGCTTGATTCAGATTGTCATTGAGGTAGGCGAAGATCTTTCCGTAGCCGGCACTGATTTCGGGTGCGATGGAGAGCAAGATCAGATCGGCGTCATCTCCATCGAGATCCAATGCTTTACTCAGTCGGCCGAAGCGTCCACTGGTTTGGTCACGAAGCGCGGCGCTGGAGCCGACGGCCTCTTCTAGGCCATCCACGCCAGTTGGGTAGTCGATCTCACCATGAGAGCGTAGAAGTGCATCCACTTCGTCATCGGTGATGACCGAGCCCCAAAACTGTCCCTTTGCGCGCATCGCTGGACGGGCGCGCTGCCGTCGAACCGCTCGCAGCAGAAGCAAGTCGGTCCGACGGAGACGGGTCGCGAGTTCCTCGAAGATTGTGGCCACGACCTAGAGAAACCCCTTGTTGTGTCCCTGACGGAGGTGTTTCCATTCCGCCTGTTCATCCATTGCACGCAGTACACGACGAGACATCTCTAAGACGATCTCTTGGTGTGACATTCCTTGGGCCAGCAACGCAGCATAGCCTTTTTCGGCATCGGCATCGGCATCACTTGTATCGTCTGAGCCATGGTCGGCGGCTCTGGCTCCTGCGCCAACTCCACTCCCGGCCTCTCCGCTCTGGATACCGCCTTTTCGGGCGCCCGCTCCGGCGGCGTACCCCGCTTCAATGCCGCCCGCAGCGGCACGCTGTACGACGAGAGATTCGACTGCGCGGGCTGCAACTTCTTCAGCATCACGGAAGTTTTCGCCGCCACCGCCACCGAGTCCATCGCCTTGCTCGACATGGTACATTTCGTGGGCATAGAGGGCGGCATCTTCCACCCGATAGGGGTCGAAGTCATCTCCGACAATGATGGTCCGATCGACGGTGAAGGCCCGCGCCCCCAGTGCATCGAGCGCCCGACTGGCAACAGCGCCTCGATACACCTCGCCACCGTCCGGCATGGCTACACGACGCAATTCAGAGCGGTCTAAGCGCTCTTCAATGCGATCGACTGCCCCTTCTTCGCGGTCCTTTTTTGGCATGGTTCCCCATCGTTCGTTCTTCAGTTTGCGCACGCGCGAGGCTGAGGTCAAGCGCCAGCTGCGGATGACAGACATCGAGAGCGAACCACCGAGGCGATCATGTCGACACATTCGATGAGATCTTGGGCAGGGATGAACTCGTCAGCGCGGTGTGCAACATCGATGCTTCCGGGACCGAAGACCAGGCTCGAAACATCGAGTGTGGCGAGGTTGCCCCCATCGGTGGCAAATGGAGCGGCCGTGGGTTCTGGTTTTAAAGCGTGAGGGCAGAGGAGTGCTTCAAGTGGTGTACCTGCCGGTGTCAATAGGGCCGGCGCTACCTGTACGATCGTGGTGGTAAGTGCGCCCTGTAGGAGCTCGGCCTGTCGCTGTATGGGTTCAAGCGCGGTGCAGAGTTCATTGATCCGCTGGTTTTCTGGTTCACCCGGCAAAGGGCGAATGCCCAGTCGGATCGTACATTGGTCTGGGACAATGTTCACGGCTGATCCTCCCTCAATCATCCCGACGTTCATTACAGTGAAGGGGCTTTCGAGGTGGTCGGTGAACTGTTGATCTTTTTTCCAGATCTCCGCGAGTTCATCGAGTGCCTCCAGCGTCAATCGCGCAATATGGATTGCATTGGTCCCCAGACCCGGTCGAGAGCTGTGTGCCGCTCGTCCGGTGCACTCGATTTCAATGGTGGTGTGTCCGGGATGCATCCGACACAGTTGAAAACTTGTTGGCTCACCAATCCAGGCAAACCGAGGAAGAGTCCCAAGCTTCTTTTTCCACTGTTCTGCCAGAATGCGTGACCCACGGCATCCCACCTCTTCATCATGGGTCCAGATGAACACCAGTTCTCGCTCAAGTTGTGTGATTGGGATGCGCTCGAGCGCGATGGTTGCAGCGGCTAAAAAGCCCTTCATGTCTGCTGTTCCGCGTCCATACAGCTTGCCATTGCGTTCGGTCACCGAGAACGGATCGCTGGTCCAGTCCTGGCCTGTGGTCGGTACGACATCCATGTGACCAGAGAGGACAAGGCCATCGGTTCCTTGAGGACCGAATCGTGCCACGACATTGACCTTTCCCGGCGAGCTAGACAGACACTCGACCCGGCCGCCGGCATCTTCAGCCCGCTGTGCCAAGCTTCCGGCAATGGCGTCCACAGGTCGATCACTGATGGTTGGGTATGCGACCAGTTCATTTAGGAACTGTACGACCGGGGCGCTACTCATCGTTTTCCTGCTCTTCCTCTTCTTCTTTGTCTTCATCCCACCATCTGCGTTTCTTCGTCGGAAGCGGTGGGGTGGCTTCCATCTTGTCTTGAAGATTGAGGATCTGATCGGCGATTCGAAGTTCAGCGGGCTTCGCGCGTCCAGTGCACGAACCCTCATCATTCACCATGTAGGCGGATTCGGGTGCTTCTTCTGCCTGTTGATTGCTTTCCAGGTCTGCTTTTACGAATTTCGGGACGCTCTTGAAGGCGGCTTCTTCTGCTGCAGCGGCTTGTTTGATCAGTTGGGCACCGCGACCGAGTTGACCATTGCACAGGGACTCACCCGCTTTTTTGTACAGTTGTGCACTTTCATGCCATCGCGTCGTATCGGGAAGATGGTAGCCGTCCGCGCCTTTGGCGACGCCTTTGAACCACTCTCGTTCTCGTCCAAAGGCAAGGTGTTCTTTTTGTTGTGCGCCGCGGAGAACCTGGAGCCGCTCACTGATGTGTTGGAGAAGAGCATCCCGCTGGGCAGATGAGCCGTGCAAGGCATCCCGCACATGTTGGTTTCCCATCACTTTTCCAATCTTCTTCAGTTGGGCGCTATCTACATCGTTTTCAACACCTGAACTCCCAGAGGATCGGCGGCTTTTTGATTGCCGGTGATTGGCCTCGGGTTTCTTATTTGGTGAGCGCATGAAATGACTGTAGCATTAGGCTTGACCCGATTCTTCCCCGTCAGGTAGCGTGCCACCTCAATCACGATTCTTTATACTTGCGTGGCTGCTTATGGATCCCACATTTCGTCTCAACCGTTTGATTCTCGGCGAGTCCATGCTTGTGCCGCGCGAGATTGTGAAAAAGACGGAGCGTTTGGAGGTCGTCAAACCCCGAACAATGCAGATGCGTGAGCCAAGAGACATGAGGGAACATGCGGTCCGAAATTCCAGGAATACGGTTGAGGCGGGTCCAAATGTCCCGAAGCTGATTCGGCTCATCCGGCACCCATATGCCGAAACGGTCACCCGCCCTCAACGCGGGACCCCCTGGCGACTGCCGCGAGAGACCCGACTGGAAGTTGACCCCTTTGGTGCGGATGTCAGGGCGGCATTCCAAGAAGCGCAGCGTCCTCGTTGGCCACGCGCAACGAGAGAAGAAGCCGGTATGCCCGATAGGCCGCGTGTGTCGTCACTCTCATGGGCGAAACAAGGGGGCATGTAATGGATGCTCCTCTGCGTGGCGCCATGCTTGGCCAAAACATCATCGGTGAGGTCACCGAGTCGATTCACAAGTTTCTGATTGATCAATACAAGCTCACGGAGCAAGTCCCTCGGTTTGAGGAAGATTTGAGCTTCGTGCCCAAAGATCGGGAAGAGGTTGTTTACATTTATATGTATCGGGCATCACAGAACCCGAACCTCCGCAATGCCAAGCGATATCGCCAGGCTCCCGTGTTCGTGAAGGGGGATGATTCAGATACAGAGAACCTGTTTTATCACCGGCCACCCTTGTTGATGGACCTGTTCTACCTGATTGCTGTGCACTCCAAGTTTCGCTCGGATGCGGAACGTTTGCTGGGATGGGTCATGGTGGCACTTCACGATGCAACGCACTTGGTCTACAGGCCCAGAAAGTTTTCTCTTCCCGATGGTCGTACGGTCGACAGTATTGGCCGTTCATACGAAATCGACGCAGATCCATCCGATGACGATTTGTACATGGAAAAGGTTTCGCTCGCCATGTGTGATGATTTGACTGTCGGTGATGCGATCAATTTTTTTAGTATCCAAGAGGCCCCCTATCGGCCGTTTTTGACCTACCGCGCAAGGGTTGCTCTGGACGGCCCACTTGTCGCTGGTGAAGCAGGGACTACAATCCGCATTCCAAGCATTGGTCGTTCAGACAGGCCGGACGATTCAGCAGCCGTCACTTCTCGCTCAGGCAGAATGGTGTCGAGTCGCTCAGCCCCGAAAGACCAAGTGCCCATAGGACCAGAACCCAAAAACCTTCGCCGAATGGCGGAGGACCCACCCGAAAATTCCACTGAAACAGAGGATTAGGATCGCATGGATTACCAGACCCCAGGTGTTTATATTCGCGAGGTCGATAGCGGCCCAAAGCCAATCGCATCCGTAGCGACGAGCATTCCAGGCTTTCTCGGCCTGTTTAACTTTAATCCATCCGAAGACGCGATAGCGATCACTGGGTCAAACGGGGCCAACCAGATTTCTGGGAAGGTCGTTCCTCAGTTGGTGGACAAGGAAGGAAAGGTTGTTGGCAACGGTGACTCAGCCACGACGGCGCTGACCAAGGCCTTCCGCCTGAAGCGCAACGCTGTAAAAGACGTCAAGAAATACCTGGAACTGCACGGTGCTTCCAAGTCGGGCGCCAAAGCTCCCCGATTTGAGCCTGGCGGCAAGGGCAAGGTCAAGATTAGCTGGGAAGAATCCTCCGCTGAAGTGGCCGATGTGATCATGGACGTGAAGGGCAAGGTCGTGACCGAGAACGACCAGCTTGTCGAAGAACTGTTGAATCAGCTTCACGAGACCTTTTCGCTCGAGCATGCTGAGCCCAAAACTGCATCCGACGTACTGGAAGCATACGGCTACAGCTTCTCCGGTGCCCAGGGCACGGCGATGCGTTCGGAGTATTCAATTCCTCCAATGGGCATCACGAACAAGGCCGAGTTCTTCCGCTGGTTACAGAGCTTCTTTGCGCAGTACCTGCTCGAGACTCAACCCATTGAGGATCTCGTCGGAAGTTCATTTGAGGACCCCGATGAGGCTGCCGATGCAGTGTTTGAAGCCCTCAGTTCAGATGCTGCGCTCAAGAAGCAGTTTCAAGACTTCTTGTCTGAGCCAAGTGTGTTCAACTTCGTCGCTTCCGTAAATGGTTTTTACGATAACGGTGGTGGCAAGTGCTACGTCTACCTGATGGGCACTCCGAATCTTGAATGTTCCATTCGGGAAAACCAGGCGGACAAGTTGGGTCTGTACTCCTTCGATGACTGCGATGACATGGCCATCATGGCTGCTCCTGGTCTCACCGACATGCAACAAAAGGAAGTCCTTGAGCATTGCGAGACCCGGAAGGATCGTTTTGCCATCTTGGATGGTCCCATCGTTTCTGATGGTGCCATGCCCATTCCGGCATCCGAAAAGGGCTACGGCGCCATGTATGTGCCATGGTTCAAGGTAGCGAAGCCAAGCTGGTTTGCAGGGAGCCAGGATCACATTGATGTGACCGGCCCGAACCGTCGCAAACTGATCAAGTGCGAAAAGAGCGAAGTGTATGTACCACCCAGTGGTCATATTGCAGGAATCATGGCTCGCGTGGACGGTGAACGAGGCTGTCACAAGGCGCCGGCCAATGAAATCGCCATGGGTATTACCGGCCTGAGTCAGACCATCAACCGTCTGGAGCAAGCGCAATACAATGAGCGCGGTATCAACGTGGTTCGTGAGTTCAAGGACCGAGGAATTCGGGTCTGGGGTGCACGCACCTTGGCCACCAAGTCGGATCCAT
>Ga0315320_10000377_pt1 | contig 36335 bp, 26 predicted proteins | sample M140m21515metaG_FD_203458 | JGI IMG/M metagenome (GOLD analysis project Ga0315320, IMG submission 203458) | Ammonia-oxidizing marine archaeal communities from Monterey Bay, California, United States - M1 40m 21515 | ecosystem: Environmental > Aquatic > Marine > Coastal | place: USA: California... | reverse complement strand
GCCCGCGGATCCTGCGGCTACACCACCAATTAGCCGTCCATGCCTATCTCCATTGATGATGTCGCAGTTGGCGATCAAAGATCTATGAAATTCCGCCCACAGAGCCCCTCACTCAATTCGACATCACCTCCCCAGCAAACGTCACCAAATCAGGTGGCACAAAATGCTGGGGCGGCAATCAACAGTGAAGCGTTGAAGCCACTGATCGATAATGCAATGCGAGTCGATCAGTATCGATTGAAGCGCGCACAGAAACGGCTGTCGGTGGACGAGTACGAGGTACAACTCAAAAAGTCGGTCAATCTGCACGCCACGCGAATAGCAGCACAGCCCTGTATTGAATACTCCGATGAACTACCGATCAGCCAACATCGTGATGAGCTGATTGAGTTGATTCGCAGCCGCCAAGTGATTGTGGTTTGTGGGGAAACGGGAAGTGGCAAGAGTACGCAGTTACCCAAGATCCTGCTGGAGTCAGGATTGGGTCGCAAAGCGATGATTGGCCATACCCAGCCTCGCCGACTTGCTGCACGCAGCATTGCCACACGGCTTGCGGAAGAACTAAAAACTCCGCTGGGGGAATTGGTGGGTTATCAGGTCCGATTCGGCGATCAAACCAGCGAGCGTTCGCTGGTCAAATCGATGACGGATGGAATTCTGCTCGCCGAAACCCAATCTGATCATTTTCTCGACGCTTACGATGCAATCATCATTGACGAGGCGCACGAGCGTTCCTTGAACATTGATTTTCTGCTGGGCTTCTTGCGACGCCTGCAGGGCAAAAGAAGCGACCTCAAGATCGTCATCACTTCTGCGACAATTGACGCCGATAGGTTCTCAGAACACTTTTCTGATGAGCTCGGTCCTGCTCCCATTGTCAACGTGGAGGGTCGTGGATTTCCCGTCGAAATGGTGTACCTGCCATGGGAAGAAGTGGTTGCTGATGAAACACGAGCTCCTGATCTTTCTCAGCATGTAATCAAAGGAATCGAAAGAGCAGGGCGGAGTGGGCCTGGAGACATGCTTGTTTTCCTCCCCACTGAACGCGACATTCGGGAAGTTTCTCACCGTGTCGGCTCTCATTATCATCGGCTGGGAATGGAGAAACAGGTTGACTTGCTGCCTCTTTATGCTCGCCTGCCACAATCCGAACAGCAAAGGATCTTTCACCCAAAGGGCGGTAAACGCCGCATCATCTTTGCAACCAATGTTGCTGAGAGTTCATTAACGGTTCCGGGTATCAGATATGTCATCGATTCGGGTACAGCGCGCATCAGCCGGTACAGTGCCAGAAGCAAAATGCAGCGATTACCCATCGAAGCAGTAAGCAGAGCCAGTGCTGATCAACGAGCTGGAAGATGTGGTCGAATAGGCCCCGGTGTCTGTATCAGGCTTTATTCAGAGGAAGATTACGAGTCGCGAGATGAGTTCACCACGCCCGAAATCAGACGCACCAATCTCGCCTCAGTCGTATTGCAAACAAAGACCTTGAAGCTAGGAAAACTCGAAGAATTTCCTCTGCTTGATCCACCACGACCTGAAGCTATTCGTGAGGGAATCCGCACCCTGTTTGAACTGGGCGCACTGGACGAAAAACAGCAACTCACCGACATTGGACAGCAACTGGGACGGTTCCCAGTCGATCCTCGCGTTGGCCGAATGATTCTGGCTGCCGATGAAAACGGTGTGCTGCCAGAAGTTCTACCCATTGCTGCGGCACTTGAAATTCAGGATCCACGTGACCGCCCTCCAGAGAAAAAGCAGGCAGCAGACGAAGCACACGCCGCATTCATTGACAGCCGAAGTGACTTTCTATCTTATCTCCGATTATGGCGTTACTACGAACAAGCCCGCAGCGATCACAGTCGCAACAAATTAACCCGTGTGCTTCGGAAGCAGTTTCTGTCACCCAATCGAATGCGAGAATGGTCGGATGTTTACCGACAACTCAAAGAAATGGTCGCATCCGCGGGATCCCATCGTTCAAAAAACCGCAAACGATCGATCGGCACGATTCAGTACAGTGATGATCAAACACGAATCGTTGATGATGATCGGTATGCTGCTATCCATCAATCACTGATGACCGGGTTATTATCGGGCATCGCCATGGCGGGTGAGAAAAATGAATACAACGGTGCAGGTGGTTTAAAACTGTTTCTCTGGCCAGGCAGTGGCGTTTCCAATACCAAGCCCAAATGGGTGATCGCTGGTGAACTTGTCGAAACCTCTCGGCAGTTTGCCCGTACCGTTGCACGGATCGATCCCGCATGGATTGAGAAGATCGCTGGTCATCTACTCAAACGCTCTCATCAAGATCCACACTGGAGTACAAAATCAGGAGGCGCGTTTTGTTATGAAAACATGTTTTTGTTTGGGTTGCCCATCGTCACCCGACGGCGTGTTCCATTACCACCGCTGGATTCCGTCACTGCTCGCACTCTGATGATTGAACACGGGCTCGTTGAAAGAGAGTTACGAACCGCAGCAAAATTCATCAGACATAACCAGGCCATTCTCGATGCGATCGAGAAACTAGCTGCGAAAACTCGGCGCCGTGATCTTGTTGTTGACAGCTATCAAATTGCCAAGTTTTACCAAGCACAATTACCCGAGAATATCTGTGATCGAGGTCGACTCGAAAAGCTTGACCGCGAGACAATCTTACCCGCGTGGGCCAAAGGCCCTATCGACACGAACTGGCTCACCAAATGGTTGGAAAGTCCGAGCCCATCAGCTGAATCTGGCGGGGTTTACATGCGTCCAGATGATGTGCTGGACTTGGCCTTTGAAACTCCGGGTGAAAACGAATTCCCCGACATGCTCACATTGGGCAATTCAAAACTACCTCTCGATTACCATTTCGAACCTGGTTCTGAACGAGACGGGGTCAGTATGACAGTCCACCAATCAGCCTTGTCGCAAATCAGTGACGATCGGCTCGGTTGGTTAGTGCCGGGACTGCTTCAGCCAAAATTGATCAGCATGATCAAATCCTTACCCAAACGTATTCGACGCAACCTTGTACCGGCTGCTGATGTGGCCAAAAAGATCGCTAACGAATTGGAGCCAAATTACGGAAAAGTACCGTTCATGGAAACGGTCTGTGCTGCCATGTCGGAACATGCTGACATGCCCATTCGGGCGACCGACTTTCAAACAGAAAAGATGGGTCAGCAGTTCAACATGCTGGTTCAGGTTGTTGACGATGACGGTGAACTGATTGCTGAAAGCCGACAAGTTACCGAGTTGCAGCAGCAATTTGATCATCCACAGTCATCGTCCAATGTGACACAAACAGATCCAGCAGATGAATCATGGGCCCGTACCTCCATGACTGACTTTGAAATCGAAATGCTGCCAGTTGAGGTGATCCGGTTACGGGGCGGTGTTCAAGTCGCACAGTATCCGGGATTGCGAGTTCAGGAAGAGAAGGTGGCAACTGATCTGTTTCCTGATCAAGCAACCGCCGAGGTAGCGATCTTGAACGGTGTCACAAAACTATACGCCAGCAGTGAACGCAAAGAGCTCCGCAACCAAGTTCGTTGGTTGCCGGATTTACAGGCAATCAAAGTCAAATTTTCGGGACTGATCAAAGCCGATGATCTTGAAAATTCTCTCATTGATCTGGTAGCCAGAATTGCATTCGTGGAAAAACTGCCAGTAGTGCGTACACGTGACGAATTCAATGCACGTCGGCAGGACCGGGGTCAACGAATCGCTATCGCTACCCAAGAAGTCGCAGCATGGCTGGGCAATTTTGCTGAGCATACGTTCATTGTCCGCCGTGAACTGGAGAGTTCGCGGGGAAGCGCTCGAATGGCAAATGTCTGCAGCGATGTGCATCAACAGCTCGATTGGTTGATCCACCCCCGATTTCTTTCATGTACGCCGTGGGAATGGTTGAAACATTACCCCCGATACATGCAAGGCATTGCTTACCGCCTCGAAAAGGTGAAAAGTGGTGCTGCTTCACGTGACAACAGTGCATCGGAAACCATCAAAGATCTGAAGCAACGTTGGCTGCAGATGATTCCCGAGAAAGAACAAAACCCTGATCATCAGGCAATGTCCGAATTTCGGTGGATGATCGAGGAATTAAGAATTAGCATGTTTGCACAACCACTGGGGACATCTGTCAAAGTCTCACCGCAAAGATGTGAAAAGTTGCTACGATAATTTGGAACAAGTGATCCTAACGCTCAACCAAAAAGTGCGATCATCTCATGGTCCTTGAAGACCTGGAAAATGACCATCAACAATCGAAAGCGCGGCTGCTACCGCCAGCGATGTCATTGATGCTTCATTGCCTACTTGCTGCCATCTTGTGGTTGCTCGTTGTTCAATCAAAACCTCGGGCGTCGATCCGACTCACTGCTTCGCTGAGTGCGCCCAGCAGCACCGTGTCCTTGAAACTACCTCAAGCTGTACAACCAGTAGACCCGGTGGTAGTCGATGGAGACGAGCCAGCGAGATCAACTGATTCCACGATTTCAGATCTGCTGCTGGAAGCTCTTTCCGACAATGTGACAGAAATCGCTGATGAGGCAGATTTGCAGGAGGAACCCGAGGATAATCCGGACTCAACTCCAGTCGTTAACTTCTTCGGGTCGGAAGTAGGCGGTAACAAAATTGTATTCGTCGTCGATATTTCATTGAGCATGGATGCTCGAAATATGGAACGATATCAACGTGCCAAAAAAGAATTGCTCCGATCAGTGTCGAATCTGACTTCCGAACAGAGTTACGTAGTTATTCTATTTTCGTGGCGTACCAAAACGATGCGGTACGATCGGCCACCTGCGTGGATAAAAGCTGAAAAGAACCACGTGCTTAAACTGACTCGTTGGCTGAATAACACGACCCTTAGCTCGGGAACAGATCCAAGGGATGCTTTATCGTTAGCGAAGGCGATGCAACCGGATACAATTTTTTTGCTGTCAGATGGTCAATTCAATCACCCGAATTCACCATCCCACGAGACCGGTTGGCTACTACCCAATGGAGAAAGATCACAACTGAGTGTCTCCGATGGAATCACCACCTACATGTCTTCGATCCCCATCCATAGTATCTCGTTTGAGAATCCATTCACGAAGGATTCCATGGAACAAATTGCAAAGCTGAGTGGGGGAAGTTTTCGCTATGTCAAAACAAAATCACTCCTGCCAATAGATTCACGACGCTTCCTTGACGCGGTCAATCTGATTGAGGATACGTACCGAAAGACCTCAGAAAAAGCTTCTGAACTTCAACGTCGAATGTCGTTTGCCCGCGAGTTTATCGCCGATGGGGAATTTGCTTTCGCTGAGTACATCGCCAGACCAATTCGTAATGCGGACCCTGCGAACATCAATAATCCTATCTTGCGCAAGATCCTGCTTAACATCCTGGATGATGAATTGGGTGATACCCGTCTGGAAGACCTGCCAATGACTCCGGCGGTCGAGCAGTGGGTCCTTGACCACGAACCCTTTTAACCAGCAACCGGATCAAGTTTCGTCTTACTAGGCGCCAGTGGCCCACATCAGTTTAAAAGCCTGCCAGGCTAGGCCAACTGGCGACGCATCTTCCAGTGACCAATTCCCACTTCCATGAAACGGTCACCTGCTGTCTGATAACCCAAGCGTTGGTAGAAACTAACCGCCTCTTCACGAGCATTCAATTCAATGTTTTGAAAGCCCCGTTGTTGAAGTGCGGACTCAATCTGCCGTATAAGACTGGAACCCAGACCTTGTCGTTGATAGTTTTCGTGAACAGCCATCTGTCGAAGCTTAGCGAGATCAGATGAAAGAGGAACAATCACTGCACAAGCTCGAACCTGTTCCTGATCGACCAAAGCAAAATGTAAGTCAGCGGACTCCGCCTCTAATTCCTCTGAAGAGAATGTCAGCCCCAACGGTGCTCGTAACAAGCGATCACGGAGTTCAATTTCGAGGCTGTAGAGATTGCTATTCCAATCAATTTCAACAAATTCCATCTGTTATGTTCCCAACAACCAATTTCCCAACCACAAAATTCCAATCGAAGCCACAATGTTCATCACAACACAAACCCCAAACTTGATTCGGTAAGACTGCTTACTGGTCTTGTGGCGAATTCGACGTCCAGTGATCCAACCTCCCGGCCAGCCACCCAACAGACACCACAAGAGCAACGTCCGTTCTGAAATCCGATTCCGATCCTGAACTGCCATTCGTTTGTCCCAAACATACAGTCCAGCCGTCACACCACTGCTTAGGGCAGTCCAAATTAATATTGTTTTCAGCATATTCGTCTGACGTTCTATCCTTCCAGTCGTTGCACTAATTTCCTCTTTGCTCCGTTATCGTTACCAGAATCAGGCTTTCTTTGCATGTCTCATTTTCCGCTCGATCAAAATCCTGACCTTGATCGTTACTTTGATGAACTTGGATATTGGCTGGAACTGGAAGGGGAAGCTGAACGGGATCGCATGGCTCGACGGCGGAAAATCCGATCCCAAACGCATGTTGAAAAGACAGGCGAAACACTAATCGGATTGCAAATGCAAGATCATCAAACGGGTTTGGCTGGCCGTTTGTTGCTTGATTTCTGCAAACCGGGGGACCAAGGTCTCCCTATGAATCGCCTGAAGGTTGGATCACCCGTTGTGGTTTCAGATAACGATAATCCTGCTGACAAAGGTGTTGCCGGTGTCGTCAGTCGTCGTAAACATCACACCATTCAAGTAGCGACTGATACGTGGCCTGAAGGCAAGCGATATCGAATCGACCTGTCACCCGATGAAACCACAAGGCGAAGACAATCGGCCGCAATGGCCAAAGCTCGACTCGCGACGGGTCGACCTGCAAAACTCCGTGATGTGCTGCTTGGAAAACGGGAGTCACGATTTGCTGAAAGCAATCCCGTCACCAAATGCCTCACGACGCTCAACCCACCGCAATTGGATGCTGTAGCCTTTGGACTCGCTGCAAAAGATGTTGCTGTCATCCATGGACCACCTGGAACTGGAAAGACAACAACACTTGCTGAATTGATCTATCAGGCTGTTCAAAGTGGCCAGAAGGTTCTGGCTTGTGCGCCAAGTAACACTGCTGTCGACAACCTGCTAGAAAAGTTGGTTGCACTCATGCCCGCTGTTGTCAGGGTCGGACATCCAGCACGAGTCTTTGAATCTCTGCGAGGACACACCTTGGACGAATTGGTAGACAACGATCCATCGACCGAAGTTGTCCGGGATATGCGACGCGAAGTCAAAGAATTGATTCGTATTGCAGAAAAAGGATTTCGCTCACGTGATGGACACCGTCGGAGACGCGAATTATTTGCGGAAGCAGGCAAACTAAGAGGCCAGATCCGGTCTTTGGAAAAATCTGTAATTCAGAGCGTGATTGATTCCGCTGATGTGGTTTGCACAACAACAACCATTGATGACGAGCTTTTGAACACTCGCTCGTTCGACTTGGTTGTGATTGATGAAGCCTGCCAATGCACAGTACCAAGTGTCTGGCAGGCTGCTCTTCGTGCTGAGAAATTGATCCTCGCCGGTGACCACTGCCAATTACCTCCCACCGTATTAAGTGATCAGGCAGCGGCCCGAGGAATGAAAGACTCACTGATGCAACGTTTGATCGAACGTGACGGTGAATCCATCTATCGACAGCTGACAGTTCAATACCGAATGCATGAATCCATCATGCAGTTCTCCTCGGATACTTTTTATGACGGCAAACTGATTGCTGATGCATCCATCCGAAAACACCGGCTTTGTGACCTTCCTGATGTAGTCGAAATACCTCTGACGGATTCACCACTTGAATTCATCGACACTGCAGGTGCGGAGTATGAAGAACAGCTCGAACCCGATGGCGAGAGTAAACTGAATCCGAAAGAAGCTGACCTTGTCATTCAATTGATCGGTGATTTAATCGAAGCAGGTGTCTCACCAGAGGAAATGGGGATCATCGCACCGTACGCGGCCCAAGCCCGACTGCTGCGGGGCAAGCTGAATGTGATCGGCCTAGAAATTGATACCGTCGATGGTTTTCAGGGACGAGAGAAGGAAGTCATCATCGTCACCATGGTCCGAAGTAATGACCGTCGCGAAATCGGTTTTCTGGCGGACACAAGACGAACTAACGTCGCCCTCACCCGAGCCAGACGGAAACTGATTGTCATTGGTGACAGTGCTACCCTCGCGTCCCATCAATTCTATGCCGATATGTTCGAACACTTTGAAATGCTCAACGCATACCGCTCCGTGTGGGAATTCGGGAATATGTGACCGACTGATGTTGAGTCACAAGCTGCCTCCACCGATGGAAAATAGATTCGATGGCTGGGCAATCCACCAAATCACCTTGATTTTATGTCGCTACACGGCGTAAAGAGTGATCTATGGAAGCGAAATACTATGCAACGTGTTTTTGGCCGGGACTGGCCGAACTCTGGTGGCGTGGGCGGTTATCTGCCCTCCCTGCCGCGTTTGCATTCACGTTGGTCGTGAACCTAATCCTGGTCGCCCGATACCTGTATCCCGGATGGATTCATGGGGGTTTGGTGTCATTAGCTTTCTGGGGTGGGCTTATCACGTTGTTTTTTTACATCATTCGCACCGCTCGGGAATTGCCGGCTCTCATCAATCCTCGAGAAACGTCCGAAGAACCCGATCAATTTCCGGATGCGAGGATTGCGTATCTGGGCGGACGATGGGAAGAGGCTGAAGGATTGTTGACCGATGTGCTAGCAATAGAGCCTAGAGATCCTCCCGCTTTGCTACTTTTGACCGGCGTCTACCGCCACACCGGGCGTTTGGAAGCTGCTGAAGTATTGCTACAAGAAATATCCCGACTAGAAGTCGCTGACGGCTGGTTACTGGAGATCGAGACGGAATCCAAGCGTTTAACACGAGCCGTCGAAGCTGAAAACGAATCTGAACAATCAGACACAAAAAACCACGTGTCCGAGCTAAAAGATGCTGCCTAAATGACAGAACAACCAGCGGACATGGTTTGCGCTTGCCGCTGGAAAACAATAAGCCGTAAGCAAAAAAGTTTGATTTTGGACCCAGAACGGTACTTTTCGGGAAATCGCACCTGAAAGCTCCTATCCCCGCTTTTTACCGTAACCGATAGAATCACGCTAAGCTTGCTCGAACACCACTGCGATTGCTATCTCGGATCCTGACGAAAAAACAGGACACCGTAATGCAGAGAAGTGGCGTACGGTTTGCTACTACATGATTGAGAAACGACAAATTCGCCAATTTGACAGCACCCACCCCTGATTTTCATCGCAGAGCTGATTGACTCGTTCAGTTAGTCCACTGAGACATTGGTTCGTGGGGTACAGACAATCGACCTGCCGCGGAGTCACCCGCTCCCGACTGAGTCGGATAAGACAAGGGTAATAGAGACAACATATGTACGAAAGATTTACAGACCGCGCCCGTAAGGTTATGCAGCTGGCCAATCAGGAGGCTCAGCGTTTCAACCATGAGTACATCGGCACGGAGCACATCCTGCTTGGCTTGGTTAAGGAAGGAAGCGGAGTTGCCGCAAATGTGCTGAAGAACCTCGAGGTCGATCTGCGAAAGATCCGTCTGGAAGTTGAAAAATTAGTTCAAAGCGGCCCTGAAATGGTGACCGTTGGCAAATTGCCACAAACGCCTCGGGCGAAGAAGGTCATCGAGTATTCGATGGAAGAAGCCCGTAACCTGAATCACAGTTACGTCGGGACTGAGCACATCCTGCTCGGTTTGCTGAGAGAGCAAGAGGGCGTTGCTGCACAGGTTTTGATGAACTTGGGTCTTAAGCTGGAAGACGTGCGCGAGGAAGTCTTGAACTTGCTAGGACACGGCTTGGAGGGTGCAGAAGTTGGCGAACGTGGCGGACGTGGTAGTGAGAGTGAAAGCCCAACCAGCTCTGGCAAGAGTGGGAAGAGCAAAACTCCTGCCCTGGACAGCTTTGGCCGCGACCTGACGGAATTGGCAAAGAAGGGTGAATTGGACCCCGTCATTGGTCGTGCTCGGGAAATTGAGCGGGCCACCCAAATCCTTTGTCGACGAACAAAGAACAATCCAGTTCTGCTGGGAGAAGCGGGTGTTGGCAAAACCGCCATCGTCGAAGGATTCGCCCAGCGTGTCATCGAAGGCGACGTACCAGAGATTCTGGCCGAGAAGCGAATCGTTGTACTCGACCTGGCCATGATGGTGGCTGGAACAAAATACCGCGGCCAGTTCGAAGAACGCATCAAAGCAGTGATGACTGAAGTGCGGCGTGTAAAGAACACGATTCTCTTCATCGACGAGCTTCACACGCTCGTAGGAGCTGGTGGAGCTGAAGGTGCAATTGATGCTGCCAACGTATTGAAGCCCGCTCTTGCTCGAGGCGAAATTCAGTGCATCGGTGCTACCACGCTCGACGAATATCGAAAGTACATCGAAAAAGACAATGCCTTAGCTCGTCGTTTTCAAGAAATCATCGTCGAACCGACCGCAAAAGACGAGACCATTGAAATTCTTAAAGGTCTTCGAGGACGTTACGAAGAACACCATCGTGTGCAATTCACCGACGATGCTGTCGTCGCTGCCGTCGAAATGAGTGAGAGATACATCACAGCCCGATGCCTTCCTGATAAAGCGATCGATGTCATCGATGAGGCCGGCGCAAGAGTTCGTCTGCGCACCATGACACGTCCACCAGATCTGAAGGAGATCGACGAAGAAGTCGAGAAACTGAACAAGGAAAAAGAGGACGCTGTCGCGAACCAGGACTTTGAGAAAGCTGCAAATCTCAGAGATCAGGCCGAAAAACTGCGGAAGAAAAAAGATCAAATTACGCAGGAATGGCGAGATAAGAGTCAGCAGACCGATGGCGTCGTTGATGAGGAAATCATCGCTGAAGTCGTCAGTAAAATGACTGGCATTCCATTGACGCGTCTGTCGACCGAAGACAGCCTGCGACTGATGCAAATGGAAGAGGAACTCCACAAGCGTGTTGTCAGTCAGGATGCCGCTGTTACAGCCGTTTCAAAAGCTGTCCGAAGAAGCCGCAGCGGTTTGAAAGATCCCCGAAGACCTACTGGATCATTTATCTTTGCCGGTCCCACTGGTGTTGGTAAAACCTTGCTTGCCAAAGCTTTAGCCGAATACATGTTCGGCGACTCCGACGCACTCGTTCATATCGATATGAGTGAGTACATGGAAAAGCACAACGTCAGCCGCTTAATTGGGGCACCTCCCGGATTCGTCGGATACGAAGAGGGCGGCCAACTGACCGAGAAAATTCGCAGGCGTCCCTACGCCGTTGTCCTGTTCGATGAGATCGAGAAAGCACATCCCGATGTCTTCAACATGATGCTGCAAGTGATGGAAGAAGGCCGACTGACTGACTCCTTTGGCAGAAACGTCGACTTCCGTAACACCATTCTGATCATGACCACCAACGCGGGTGCTGAAGCGATCAAGAATGAATCGGCATTCGGTTTTCAAAAACCAGATGCGGATGCCAGTTACGATTCCATGAAACAGCGTGTGATGGACCAAATCGAGCGAGTCTTCCGCCCGGAATTTCTCAATCGACTTGATGACACCATCATCTTCCGGCATCTCACCAAAGATGACCTCAAGAATGTCATCGACTACGAACTTGCGAAAGTACGTGAACGGTTACTTGATCGTGGATTATCAATCGAACTGACCGATGAAGCAAAAGAGTTCTTGGTCACGAAAGGAAGTAATCTCGATTACGGTGCTCGCCCTCTACGCAGAGCGTTGGAGCAGCGAATTGAAGACCCACTAAGTGAAGAACTGCTGCGTGGTGCTTTTGAAGGAAAAGATACCATCATCGTAACCGGTATCCTGGAAAACTCCGATGGAGATCGGGTCGACGTCAAAGATGTCACCACCAATGAAGATGGGAAGATGCTGGATCCCGATGGAAAACGAGTCAAGATTATCCGACTTGAATTCAAGGGCGAAAATCGTGGGCTAGCCGATGCTGCTGAACCAGTCAGTGCTGGTGTTGCAGAGGGTGATGAGGCAGAGACTGACGGCGAAAGCTGATTCTTGGCCAACCTTGAAAAATTCTTAAAGCGGCGAATCACCATTCGCCGCTTTTTTTTTGCTCCTCACCAAAATACCCGCGAGATGCTTTCTCTGTGAGGCTGCCTGAGCCGGCAAACACCTTGTGTACGCTCTGGTCACAATTGGCAGGCAAACCACTGTGTGGCCGATCTAGCGGTCTCGTGCCATCGGCATGATCACGTAACCGTAACCATCATCCGTTGTCAGCAATGCTGGTGCAGCTCCTGATTCAATTTCCAGGATGAAACTCACTTCGTTATCAAGGACTTTGCAGAAATCCGCTAGATAACGATGATCCATTGTCATCGTGATCGACTCTCCCTCATACGCAATCGGGATTTCAATCTGAGACTCTCCAATTTCCGCCGTGCTGGCTTCCATTTTCAAGGTTCCATCCGCGAAGGTGAAATCAATTCCACGACTCTCATGGTCCGTTACGATCGCTGCCTGCCGTAAGGCGGCAAAAAGTGGCCCCACAGTGACATCCAATTGGACTGCATTCTCTCGTGTGGGAAAGACCTGTCGCCAATTGGGATAACGACCCTCCACCAAACGGGAATAAATAACGGCTTGAGGCGTACGTACCATCAAGTCATTATTTCGTGCCGCTACGTCAACTGTCTCGTCTTTGTCATTCAAAGCCCGCTCGATTAACTGAATCGCACGAGTAGGAACAATCGTACTGGCCCCAGTCGTCTGATGACCTCCGACTGATTCGCCTGTTCCTTCCATCCGAGCCAATCGTCGTCCATCGGTACCAACGGCGGTGACCCGTGACTCTTCCATCTCAAGCAGAACCCCACCCAGTGCGAACCGGCTGCTATCTGAATCAGTGGCAAACACCGTACGTTTCACCATCTCTCGGAATAAGCGTGTGGGCAGAACGTGGTATTTGTCTTCGTCAAAACCAGCGACAGCCGGAAACTCATCTGGATTGCTACCTGGCAATTTGAACTTACTGCGTTTTCCCTTGACTCGAATCCCTGACTCGTCAGTCTCAAATTCTAGGACTTCATCATTGTTCTCTCGCAAGATTGCCATGGTCCGCTGAACCGGAAGCAACGCTGTGCCCTCGGTTTCGACCGTGACACCTTCCTCCAAGTCCAGTCGAATCCCAACTTCCATATCAGTCGCGGTCAATGTGATTTTCCCACCAGCAGCGGTGACTTTCACATTCTGCAGGATCTCTTTGGGTGATCGTGCTGGTGCAATGCTGGCTGCAAGTGCAAAGGCATTCGTTAATGATTCTCGTTGGCAAGTGATCTTCATGGAAATGCAAACCGGTACCGTGGAAGTTCTCTATCAATCTGGTTCGCATGTTGTACCCCGTTGCTGCTTCTCTTGCATGGGGACAAGTTAAGTTCATGATTGGCTGACCAAGTCTTGCTTTCTCTATAAGTTAATTTTATCTATCGTCTTAATCGTAATCCTCCACCAAGAACTGTTGGGATGGGGTAGCGATTGATTCTAAAGTGATACAGGGTATAGATTTAAGAAAAATCAAACACGGTGGAAAACACGTTGGGCTGCTGTTCAATTCCTGTTGTAAATAGCCATTGTTTTGAACAATTTGGAACATAGAGAGGTTCGAGTGATGCTATCAAAGTCTCGAAAACAGACATGGGTTGAACAAAGGATTAACACGTTATCCACCGTTCAAAAAGTCAGGCATCGCTGAATTTTTCTCTGACTTCCTCGGCTGCACGCTGCAGTTCCGAGTCAGATTCGAGCAGTAATTCTGTTTTTCGGATCGCATGCAAAACGGTAGTGTGGTCGCGTCCGCCGAAATATTCACCAATTTGATGCATGCTCTTGGACGTCATTTGTCTCGCGATGAACATAGCGAGAGATCGAGCTCGGACGAGATTCTGTTTGCGAGAACTGCTACGGATATCAGCCACTTTGAGTCTAAAATATCGGGCGACCGTCGTTCCAATTGCTGCTAGCGATACCTCTTCTCGTTCACCTACTACAGCAACAGCCGAGATGATTGCATCTTCGGTGGGGTCAGCATCATGCATTCGGCACCACAGCGAGACCTGTTTCAGCGCGGCTTCAAGAGCTCGGGTGGGGAGGCGGGGTTCCAATTTACGATCAAGCAAATCGAACAGTTTCGGATCAATGTCTAAATTCAGATGAACGGCTAATTCCCTGATTAATTGGGATCTGGCAGCCGTAGCTGGCATTTCCAGTGGAACCGTAAGTCCGGGCAAGACTCGACTGACCAACAGAGGACGCATGCCTCTGATTTCTGATGGCAGTCGTTTGCACGTCAATAGCGTCGGTAATCCGCGTGTCACACGCTCTTCGATTCTCGCGGCCAATTCATCTTGGGCCGCTAATTTATCATTCATCAGATGAAGATCATCGATTACCAAAATCGGTGCTTCGTTGATTTCTTGGCGAAGAGGCGGAAGATCATCAGCGCCCACCGCTTCAGCGTAGAGCCTGGCAAAGTCAATTGCGGGGTAGTACAGCACGGGCATCGGCTCGCCCGTTCGAGAGCGGCTTGACTCTCTTGCTGCAAGATGGAGGGCAATCGCTGTTTTCCCGCTACCACTGGGACCGATCAGCAGCAGTGGATTCCCGAGATCAAAGATTGAGGTTTTGGAGCAGGCAACGAAATGCACCATCCGATTTTCTTCACCAGCGATGAAATAGGGCAAACTACCTCCCTGAATCGGCGCAGCTCTTTTCCGTACTCTGGCGATCGGACGCTCGAGCGGAAAAGAGTGAACCTGATTGGCGGGGCTAGTCGCAGTCGACATGGGTGACGGTCAAAGGCTGGTGGGTAAAATCGTCATCCGAAGACGATCACCCCATTCTACGAGCCGGCGAGCGAAAAGCGAGCAAAATAATGCTAGTTATCCACACAAGTTTTTGTTCGTAACTTGTTGTAAGCATTGGATATAGAGTCGATTGCACTGTCAATTTCTTCAATAGTGGAAAACTTTGAGACACCAAAGCGAAGAGTCGAGTCAATCTCGTTCCCAGGGCGATTCATGGCCGTCAGAACGTGACTGGGAGGACTGCTGCCACTGCTGCAGGCCGAGCCGCTACTACAAGCGATGCCAGCCAGATCGAGCGCCATTAGCATGGACTGTCGGTCAGTTTTCAAAAAGGAAATCGAACTGGTTGCGGGTAGACGATCATGGATTTTGCCTTGTACGACCAACTCAGGGTGGCGTGCAAGGAGTCCATTTTCCAATCGATCACGCAGCATTCCACAATGCTCAGCGGAGTGCGTCATTTCATCCACCGCCAGTTTGAGGGCTTCAGCCATCCCTACGACAAGCGCGACAGGTTCGGTGCCAGGCCGAGTTTCCAGTTGCTGTTCGCCACCATGGAAAACGGGTTCCACCTTTACTTCCGGTGCAAGCCAAAGGCCACCAACGCCAGCAGGACCGTGAAATTTGTGAGCAGCAAAAGTCAGCGCTGAGATACCGGAATCTTCCAAATTGAGTGGCAGTTTTCCGACGGTTTGGACAGCGTCAACATGCAGTGGGATTCCGGCTTTCCGGCAGATTTCAGCAGCTTGGCTGATGGGCTGAATCACTCCAGTTTCATTATTGGCGGCCATGAGTGACACGAGAGCGATGTCATTGTCGTCCGCGGAAATCAGCGACTCGAGTTGATCCATTCGCACCAAGCCATCTTGGTCGACTTCAAGCCAACTTAGCGTGCGTCCCCGTTGTTCGAGCCATTTTGCAGTAGCCAGGACGCTTGGGTGCTCAATTTGGCTCAGAACAAGTGGCCCGTGATCACTCAATCCTGTGAGCGCTTGGTAGTTTGATTCGGTGCCACCGCTGGTGATGATCAATCGGGCACCATTGGGTTGATCGAGTCTGGTTCCCAAATAAGAACCAATGGCCTCGATGGCGGTATCTAAGCGAGAGCGTGAACGCCTCCCGAAGGCGTGTTGGCTGGAAGCATTGGTAGGCCCATCCAAAAATTGAGCCAACATGACGTTGGCCACGCGCGGATCGAGAGCCGTCGTGGCGTTATTGTCGAGATAGACCTTCATCACGCCATTTTTCCTCTAATATCAGTCGCGTCTTCGACACATTCCGTCTCATTCATTCGTTGAGAGGCGTTGAAGGCCAGGATGATTTGGGTAATCAGCCACGGCCTCGTTGAGCAATGTAGCTGCGACCGTCATTTTTCCAGCTTCTCGCATGTCGCTGACCAAGCTGACATATTCCTCTGCCAATTGCTCATCGATGACCTTCTGTAACTCTGCCGGGCTCTTGCCTCCAGAGTCAGCTGTCGCGAAAACCATGGGTATGAAGATGTAAAGTTCACGCTTGGCTAATCGCTGGATGATCGGCCACAGAACCGCAGCGTGTTTTGGATTCTGTTTGCTCCAATCAATCCAGTAAGAACCAGAATTATTTTGATCGCCAAATTCAAGTTGGGCTAGCAGGAAATTCGCATCCGCATTGGTTGTTCCCGAGATCCCCCGGCTTAGGGAAACCAGATGCCAGTTGCTCGCAGTTCCTTTGGGCACCTTCTTCAGGATCTTTGTTTTGACGTAGGTGGCAGCAGGTGGGGTGTCATCACTTCGTTGGATTGGCGTGATTTGCCAATGAACGAGAGGAATTTCGTAGAAACTGAAACTTCTTCGTACAAAGTGGCTCGGTGCGAATTCGCTGCCCCGTACAAAGCCTTGGGTGCGAATCACGAGCCCCAGAACAACACAAATAATGATCGCTGCCGAGACGGAGACCCAGATTCGGATCACGCGATTTTTCTTCGCTGATGACCTTCCTGACTGAGCAGATGTTGAAACCGAGGTGGACACAGGAGCTTTGTTGGGGCATGTTCGGGTAGTGAATGGAGCAAGTACTCGTCAGTCTACTGTAAGCAATGATGCGTTCGAGAACCCCTACTGTTTGCTGGAACTCTAGTGAATCATGCAACTTGATTGCATCGCCGAGGCCTGCAGGTTCGATTTCGGCTGCTGCCGCCGTGGGGAGAATCTTGCCCTGGAGGCCTTATAGAGTAACCCAAACGGCAATTCCGACCGATACTCCTTTTCTGTCAGGTCAGTCAAAGGAAACTCAGGAACCAAGTGACCCGAGGCTTGCCCGGATGCGATTGGAGGCTGTCTTGCTACTCGCAAAAACACCCCTAAGCCTCCGGAAACTATGTCAAATGGCTCACTTGGCGGACGCTACTGAGGCTCGTACACTAATTCGCCAGCTGAACACAACTTTTGAAGACTATGGGCGGGCGATTCGTGTCGAGCAGGTTGCTGGTGGATACCGCCTGATGACTAGGTCGGCACTGTCACCATGGCTCGCTCGATTGGGGCACTTGCCAGCACCCGTACGATTATCGACACCCATGATGGAAACCCTTGCAGTAGTAGCCTATCGTCAGCCTGTATCCCGGGCCGATGTAGAGGCAGTTCGGGGGGTGGGTTGTGGTGAATTGTTGCGTCAAACGATGGAGCGGGACCTCGTTCGAATTGTCGGTCGTAGCGAGGAGTTAGGGCGTCCCTACCTTTACGGAACTACCAAACGTTTTTTACAACTTTTCGGGCTTTCAAATACTGATGCATTGCCAGCAATTCAGTGGCAGGCTTTGCAAGAAGATCCCCAACCCGAAGATTCAAACCCTGATGAATTATCGACATCTAAGAAGGACCTCGTTGTGAGTACCACAGTCGTTCCAACTCTTTCGGAATCCGATCACGCAGTCATTGCCCCATCTGCAACGACCATCGACAAGTCTGATCCCACCTCGACCAACGATGCTGCGCAAGCAGTCATTGAGGATGAGGAGAATGGATACTACGACGATGAAGATGAAGATGCTGACGACACTGACGACGACTGGGATGATCAAAATTGGGACGATGATGAGTCCGACGATGATACAGATGCCGACTCCGACGATGACGATGACGATGATCTTGAGGGCGATGATGATGACGACCTCGAGGACAACGACCTCGACGGAGATGAATCCGCTGACGATGATCTAGATGACGACGACGACGACGACGATGGCGGATGGGAAGAAGTCGACGATGAAGTGGGGGATGAAGAGTTCGACGACGACGACGAAGAAGAAGAAGAGTGGGAAGAGCAAGAAGATGATGATGAAGACTGGAATGAGTGATCATTTCCAGACACACGTTCGCGTGCAGCGGTCTCTTCACTAACAGAATTCCAGCAAAGCGGCGTGGTCGTTCTCGTTTTGTCTTCGTTGACCTCAGACGCCTTGGAATTAACACCGCCCGCAGCAGGCGTCTGAGTGAGTCACTCGCCTAAGTTGAAAAGATGTCGCAGTGCCTCAAGCAAACCGCGACGGTGACCCTCAGCAGCGTCATCACGCAGCGATGCCAGTGGCGGATGCAACAGCTTGTTGATGAGTCGGTCAAATGACTTTTCGATCTCTTTTTGAGCTGAGGGATCAAGGTCTTCCAAACGCAGTTTGTTGATCAACCGATCCAACTCATCTTTTTTGAGATCTTGCGCCTGCTCACGTAGCCGCTGAATTACAGGACCCGTCGCCTTGTGATTGAACGCCTGCATGAAACGCTGCGTCTCTTCTGAAATCACTTGCTTTGCTTTAGGCCACTCTTTTTGCCGTTCTCGGCGATTCCGATCGCAGGCAGATTGCAAATCATCGATTCCATACAAATAGACGTTCGACAATTCACCTATCGACGGCTCGAAATCTCGCGGGACCGCCAAGTCGAGGATCAGCAACAGCCGATTCTTGCGTTTGGCGTGCAACGGCAGGAAAGTTGCTTCATCCAAAATGGGTTCGGTCGCAGAGGTAGTACCGATCAATAAATCCGCACCCACAATCTGTTCCTGAAGATCATCCCATAACGCGGACTCAGCACTGAATGTATTGGCAAGTGCTACTGCGCGATCGTAACTTCGATTAATGATGCAAATATCGCTGGCACCGGCCTGTTTCAGATAACGCAAGGTTTCTTCGCCCATTTCACCAGCACCGCAAAGGACGACGCGTTTGTTGTGAAGGGTGTCAAAAACCTCAGTTGCAACTTCGCCCACTGCAACGCTGGGTACACTGACCCGCCGCCGATGAATGGATGTTTCCTGTTGCACTCGCTTCGCGGCCCGATTAGCAGCCTGAAAAACTGAGTGTGTGAGAGGCCCGGCTGATCCAGAATTACAAGCGACGTCGTAAGCTTGTTTGACTTGAGAAAGGATTTGCGCCTCTCCCACGACCATGCTATCGAGACTCGAAGCGACTGTAAAAAGATGTTCGACCGCATCGGATCCAGATCGATAAATCATCTGGTCTACAACTTCATCAGCATTCAACTGATGTTGATCTGCCAGGAACGAAGCGACGTCATCCCGATCAAGTTCGCTGTTGTTCCCCGCGGTCGCGTAAAGTTCAACGCGATTGCACGTACTGATCAATACGATTTCGGATGAAGGAAACCGTTGACGAAAAGCATTCAGCGCCTGACCAACCTGATCACTGGTGAAAGATATCTTCTCTCGGAACTCAACAGCGGCATCATGATGACTACAACCAATCATCTGTAACTTCATCGAATGCCCTCCGTCGAATCGGGCCATTCAATCTGCGCCGACGGTGATCGTCCAATTTCGTCAATCGATGACGCGTCTTTTTCTGATTGCCCATGCGAAGTGGTGAGGACCCCAATCATGGCCAGGACAAGAAAGCCACCGCTCGCCAGCGTGAGATAAATCGCTTTTCGGCCTCGACTGGCAGGAGCATAAAAGTATTCAACACAGGTTGCGCCCAGCAGCCAGACAAGCAACAGCGTGCTGAGAAGGACTCCTCGGTCTGTCCAGCCGACGCTCCCCCAGCGATTCAGATTCATCACGACACCAGCGATCAGACCAATGCCAACAGCAATCGTGCTTCCAACGAGGCATCGCCGATTCAACCTGCCCAAAGACTCTAGTGTCGGCAAGCGGAATGAAGATCCAGCTCGCTTCAATTTCAATCTTCGAGACTGCACCAAGTACATGATCCCTGCCAGAAATCCGATGAGGACAGCAATCGAACCTGCCATCATCGCGATTGCATGAACTGATCGCCATACTTCGACCGCTTCGGTGCGACTGAATGGAGGGCGGTCACGCAATACGATCGCCAATCCCAACAAGCCCATGACAGCAGGCAGGAAGAAGAAGCTGATGATCGTATCTGGGCGTCGTAGGTAAAGTACGAAGAATGCAATCGCTAGTCCCAGTGCTAATAACAGCGACCAATCCGACCAAGTCGCCAATAAGCCCACTTCTGGGCCTGCTCCTTCAGCACCTTCCAACGCGGTCGCCCGTATTAGGAGGTAGCAGACATGAGTGAATAAACCCACGGACATCATGCCAATTACAAACAGGCCTCGGCCGGGAATTCGACCGAACAGGCGCAGCAACTCCAGAACCAGTACAACGAAGTAGCTGGCAAAGACGCAGGTGATCGAGATCTCGCTAAGAAAGGCGAGCATGGGATGAGCGGTGGGCTGGAGGAAGAATCAACTTATTGTAGCCAACCATCAATCGTACACGTTCTGCAATCATTGTCAGCGTGCGGGGTCACCTTTCATGCCACTTTGGTGCCGTATTGTTGCCTTACCAACCCGCAAAATTCCATTCTTGAATACGAACCTCACCATGTTTGCCGATTTGAACACGAATCGCACCGACAATCGCTGTGACATGGACACCCGAGCCATGCGCGGAAAGCATTTCATGTACTTCGGGTTTGCTGGCCCGTTCGCTACCGCTGACTATGGTTTCTTGAGGGCGTGCCCACTCCAGAACAGAGGCTGCATCCATTCTGAGACTGCCATGGTGTGGGGCCATCAAAATGCCACCGGCATTCGGGCGTGGCAGATTGACGAGCATGGCGGTACCGGGAGGCTCAAGATCGCCGGGAAGAATCATGCTGCGGCCACGCCAACACAGGTGCAACACAAGACTGTTGGCATTATCGCTGCCAGGTAAACGGGTGAAGGGTGGATGTAACACTTGAAATGTTTGCGAAAAACGGTCATCCGAACCCCCCGATGCTTCGGGTTCACCCCAACTGGTGTTGTAGTGAGCTTCCCGGACATCAATCTGGTAACGCTTGATCGACTCTTGGATCGGGATCAATGCTGATTCCCGCTCGTTAAGCATCCCCGGCGGCGTTATCACACACTTCACTTGGAATCGTTTCACGAGTCCGGGAAGCGCATTGAAGTGATCAGAGTCAGCATGGGAAAGAATGATTCCATCGAGTTGAGTGATGCCCAAAGACCAGAGTGCACTGTCGATTCCGGCACTACTGTACGATTCATTTCCGAGACGACCACAGTCGTACATCCAGACTTCGTTTGTTGGTAGCCGCAAAATAACGCACGTCCCGTGGCCAACATCCAGAAAAATTGCGTCCAAGGTGTCTTCAGGCGGCCTCCGCCCACCAATGGCCAATCCATAGGCAACGATTAGCCAGACTCCAACCCAGATACATCGGCTACAGCGAAGCCATCTGCCATGACATGGAACGAAAAAAGTTACTGTCAAAAAGATGTAAAAGATGATAACCCAATAAATCGGTGGTGCAGGCAACCAGGCGTGCCCGAATGGTACGTCCGCGGCCACCGACATTACCCACTGCATCCATTGGAGTGTTCGACTGCAAACCCAACCAGGGACAATCGCAAGAGAGTCATGAAACATACCCGTTGCGATGACTAATACACCCGACCCCAAAGCCACCATTAGACATGGTGCCAACAACAGATTCACTAGCACACTAATCGGTGAGACAACGTGAAATTGATGCCAGACTAATGGCATGCAGATGCTCGTGACACAGCAACTGAACCACAACAGTTGCCCAATTTTTCTGGCCAACTGTTCTGTAAATACCAGCAAGCGGCTCCTGCCTGTATCGATCAACTCATCCAAGAGTTTATTTTGATTGTCATTTGCAGTATACGCAGGATCAAGAGCGACTTTGTGCGCACACATGACCAGCGTTGTTACGGCCAGAAACGAGAGTTGAACACCGACGTTCAATACATTACCAGGGTTGATAAGAATCAAAATCAATGCGGCTACTGACAAAGTATTGATCGGTTGATTCATGCGTCGAAGCCAAACGGATACTAATAAGACTCCGACGAGAACTGCAGCGCGTATGACAGGTGGTCGGGCTCCGGTAAGAAATGTGTAAAATAGACAAAACAGAAGAATGCAGATGATCTTCGTTCTCAGAGGCAACCGTAACAGCATCGCAAGAAAGTTTGCCAAAATGACCAGGATTGCTAAGTGCATGCCACTGACAGACAAAAGATGGGCTGTGCCAGTTACCAGCAGTAAATCACTTGTGGCATGGTCGATGTAGTCACGTTGTCCCAGCACCATTGCTACTGCAAGCGGACCGGCTGATGCGGAAGTGTGCTGCAGTAATTTATTACGTCCCATGACAGCGAATTTGGCTAGCCAGTGATGAAACACTCTCTGCTTGCCTGTTGTTTCTGGCAAGATGATCATTTGGGTGGGATCAGCGACTTTGAAACGTGCCTGCAAATCACGATATCGGTAACCGGGCCGAAGGTCGCGTTGTCCGGGATTGCTAGGTGGACGGAACTGACAGAGGTTGCCGTAGGCCTCGATCAAGTCTCCTGGTAATAGATCCTGATACCGGCCTTCGATGATGACCAGCACTCGACCATCAGAACGCTTGAACTCCTGGCCCACTCTCAGGTCGGTGATTTGAACCTCGATTTGGGTTTGCCAAGGTGAGCGATGGTGCTCGGCAGCGTTGTATCCCGCTCGTCGATTACGCAGCGTCGGTGGGCGATCGACAATTCCGTGGATGATGGTGGGCTGCTCGGTCGAACACAAATATTGCAGGATGGTGCGGTTGTAATGCAGATTGCTTTGGCTGTTATGCAAGTAGCCACCAAATGGCACGAAGACCAGTACTGCGACTATCCGACGGATAGGCGGGCTCGCTCGGATGAGCAGCATCAGGCAGATCGAAACTGTAATTAACCAACTGTAAACGGTGACGGTGCGAATCGCGGTCGAATGAACCGGCGAGGCGTAGGAGTCCAGCAGCACTCCGGCAATCGTAGCCAACGCGATCAACAGCATCGGTTGTTGGTTGACCTTGGATCGCGGTGACCAAGGCGAGTCGGTGACTACCCGTGAATAGAAATTTTGTGCCCCAAACAACGCGTTCATCTCTCCCCAACTCGGTTATCTTGTGGGGCATGCGGTGATGATCATCGCATCCAAGATTTCGAGCTTTTTATGACAAGGATCTTCCGAGTGAATTTACACCGTTTCCGTTGCTTGGTGTCACTTTTCGTTGTTTTCAACCTAACTTCTGGAGCTTTACTAGCCCAGGAGAATTCCAAAGATGCCAGCGCTAGCAAAATGAAGTATCCAGAAACGAAGGCGGTCGACGTGATCGATGATTATCACGGTAGGAAGGTGACAGATCCGTATCGTTGGTTGGAAGACACCGAAAGTGAACAGACAGCGGAGTGGATTGCAGCAGAAAATAAAATCACTCAACGGTATTTGCAATCAATTCCCGCGCGAAAAACAATGCAACAACGACTCAAAAAGTTGTGGAATTATGAGCGATTTGGGATGCCCAGCCATCGCGGCGAAACTTACTTTTACACTCACAATGATGGGCTCCAAAACCAAAGCGTGTACTACAAAGCCGCCTCTCTGGAAGCTCCACGTCAGGTTCTGTTGAATCCTAACACGTTGAGCGAGGATGGCACGGTTGCTTTAGCGGGTGCAGTAGCGAGCAAAGACGGGAAATTGCTTGCTTATGGATTGGCTGATGGTGGCAGTGATTGGCGCACTTGGAAGGTTCGTGATGTCGCGTCTGGGAAAGACCTCGAAGACTTGGTTCAGTGGGTCAAGTTCAGTAGCATCGCCTGGATGCCCGATGGGAGTGGTTTCTTTTACGGGCGATATGCAGAACCACAGGAAGGGCAGGAACTAACAGGGACGAACGAAAACCAGCGTATGTATTTTCACAGGATCGGAGACCCACAAAGCAAAGATCAGCTGATTTTAGAGCGACCTGATCATCCGAAATGGGGGTTTTCGCCTGCTGTGACCGACGATGGCCGATATCTGATCATTCAGAATTGGAAAGGCAGCGAACCAAAGTCACAGATCTTCATCAAGGATTTACAGCAGTCGGATTCTGACGTGGAACCGTTGATCACGGGCTTTGATGCCGAATATGAGTGGATCGCATCCGATGGGGACAAATTATTTTTCATGACCGATCATGAAGCACCTAAACGGCGATTGATCTCGGTATCAGCGAAACAATCCCAGCGGAGTGCGTGGCGGGAAATAATTCCCCAAACAGACGATGTTCTAGAGGGAGCGAATTTATTTGGGTCTGTGTTTTATGCCAGCTGGCTGAAGGATGCCCGTGGCAAGGTGACCCGGCATGATATGGAAGGTGTGCTGCTCAGTGAAATTGAATTGCCCGGTGTTGGTACGGTCAGTGGATTTGGAGGCAAGCGTGATGCGAAAGAAACCTTCTTTTCCTTCACTAACTACGTCACCCCCGCATCGATCTACCGTGTGAGTTTGCCAGATGGAAAAATCACTTTATGGCGGCGGCCTGAAGTTGATTTTAATGTGGACGAGTTTGTGACTGAGCAACTCTTTTGCAAAAGCAAGGATGGGACGACGGTACCAATCATTGTGACTCGCCGAAAAGATTCAAAACTAGATGGGTCCAATCGCACTTTGTTGTATGGATATGGTGGGTTTAATATCTCCATTACACCATCGTTTTCGCCGGCCACTGTCGGCTGGGTTGAAAGTGGAGGCATTTATGCCGTCGCCAATCTACGTGGTGGTGGCGAGTATGGTCGCCAATGGCACGAAGATGGAATGCGACTCAAGAAGCAGAATGTATTCAATGATTGCATCGCTTCAGCCGAACACCTTGTCAAGCAAGGCTATACCCAACCAAGTCGATTGGCATTGCAAGGTCGCAGTAATGGTGGGTTGTTGGTTGGGGCGGTAATGACTCAACGACCCGATTTGTTTGGTGCATGTCTGCCCGCTGTCGGGGTCATGGACATGTTGCGATATCACAAGTTTACTATCGGTTGGGCATGGGCCACGGAATACGGAAGCAGTGATGAAGAAGATCAGATCGACAACCTGCTTTCCTATTCACCACTCCATAATTTGAAAAGTGGCACGTGTTACCCGGCCACGCTGGTAACAACAGCCGAACGGGATGATCGAGTCGTTCCGGGACACAGTTTCAAATTTGCAGCTGCACTGCAGGCAGCGCAAGGGTGTGATCGACCCACCTTAATCAGAATCGAAACCCGAGCTGGTCATGGAGCGGGGACACCCATCAGCAAACGAATTGATGAGTATGCCGATCTGTGGGCTTTTCTGATTGCGAATCTGAACTAGTTATCGGCCTCGGTGACAGCGGGTCAGCTTGACGGCTGTTCAAGAGTCTCCATGCTGAGAGCGAAACAGCTGTTTTGCTCTCAGCAAAGTAAAGGGCGATGATCAATCGCTCGTGTTGTCTATTTTTGAATCGGGAAGCTGTTCCGGCTTACTTCCCTTTGCCTTTTATTTGTTTTTTGCCACCCTCAGTTGGGCCTTCCATAACATGCTGCTGCAAGAACCTGCTCAGTCGCCTTACGATTTGCGATTCAACCTGTTTGATATTCCAATTCGTGTGTCGTGGACGTTCTGGATCGCTGCATTCGTTTTTGGATACAGTCTGTCGCGGAGTCTAGATTCCTTTCTGGGTGCCAACAGCATCGGATTGCTGCAAACCTTGCTGGTCTGGTCAGCTTGTTTGTTTGTGTCCATCGTCATCCATGAGTTGGGTCACTCGCTCGCATTTCGTCGTTATGGAATCGAATCGTCGATTGTTCTTTATCACTTCGGTGGAATGGCGATTCCAGGAAGGTCGCGGACAACAGACCACTCGTTTGGTGGGCTGACTCCCCAACAGAACATCTGGATTTCACTTGCGGGTCCCCTAGCACAGCTTGGATCTGGTGTGTTGGTTGTGATTGCCATGAAATTGGCCGGCTACCAACTGTTTGTGTTCAATATCATGCCCCAGTTTCTCAACTTTGTCCCAGCTCTCGTCGAAGGCAAAGCAATCGACAGCCCAGGACTCTTTGTGCTTGTCACTTCGTACATCTTCCCAAGCATTTTATGGGCTTTGTTGAACCTGTTACCTGTGATGCCCTTGGATGGCGGTCAAGTGATGAGATCGGTTGTGCAATTGAGTGGCGGTAACATCGTTCAAGCGCTTTGGGTGAGTGTAATTGTTGCAGGTGTGGTTGGTTTTTATGGCTTCACAAATGGTCAAACGTATTTAGGGATACTTTTTTTGATGCTTGGTTGGACAAATTTTCAAGCGATTCAACAAAGCAATCGAATGGGTTATTGAGTTGTGTTTGAAGTGCGCGTTGTTCGCTTTTCTTTCGTTACTAACGTCTGTTTTGCACGTTCGTGTACGCACTAAAGCGCACAATTAAAAGGAAAGAGAGCATTCACGTAACAATTTTTTTTTGGCACGCAACCACTTTTTTTAAAAAAACATGTTGCGGAATTTGTAGAAGCGCGTAAAGTTACGCCCAGTTTTAAACGGTTGGAAGGATGAGCCGGAACGATGTTGGACATCAAGGCTCAGAGATTCAACCACACATGACGGTTGGTGAGCCGTGGCCGGTGACTTCTAAAGCTTTGCTTTAAAAGTCTCGAGGACTCGCCAACGTTTCCTTTCTCAGCGGAGGAAGAACGTGGCCAAGAAGAAAGCAAAGAAGAAAGCAGCGACTAAGAAGAAGGCGACTAAAAAGAAGGCTGCAAAGTCGACTAAGAAGAAAGTTGCCAAGAAGAAAGTTGCAAAGAAGAAGGCAACTAAGAAAAAAGCTGCTAAGAAAGCAACTAAGAAGAAAGCTACTAAGAAAAAAGCTACTAAGAAAAAAGCGACTAAGAAAAAAGCCGCTAAGAAAAAAGCAACCAAGAAGAAGGCTACTAAAAAGCGTTCTACAAAGAAAAAAGCCGCTAAAAAGCGTCGCTAGGTTGCATTACAGTTCAGTTTCGACTGAATCGTTACAAACAAAAAAAGCTGTGTCAGAGCTCTGCTCCGATGCGGCTTTTTTCATGCGCACAGCCAAAAACCCCTGTATCCCACGCCAATGCAATACGTATCCCACGCCAATGCAATACGTAGCCAGGGCCCCAATCCATTGCAGATGAGCCAAGTCCCTAATCCATTGCAGATGAGACTGTTGCTTGGGACCCATCGGCAGGGCAATCGAAATAACCGACGAAAACCAGGGTTGAGTCGGTGAGCGTGATTCCTGCCAAACCAGCGATAGACACGTTTGCAACACGCGCGGAACTTCAACTCACTTGAGTTATCTGAGCCACTAATAGCTAGCAATCTATGTGAACCCAGAACCCTAGACGCAGAGAATCACTGCGAATCCATAGGGGTTCGTAATAGCAACACGGCGTGTCTCAGCCAGACGTTCATCGCTGGATCGCTTTTTTTAGTCTACCGTTTGCTAGCAATTAGAGGAGGTTCTCATGGTAAGACGGGGACTCGCTTATCGATGTTAACCATTTAGAAAGTCAAACGCGTGATGGAAACATCGTCTTGAGCTGATCAGAGGGTGGGTAGGCTCACTTTGGTTGGCTGATTGGCGGCTCGCATGGCTAATTCACGTACCACTGCTTTGCAAATTGCATCAAAGGGTGCCCGCGATGCTTCATTTGACTGAATCACCTCCGCCAGTTTGCCTTCATCACCGGCGGTTCGGAGCGTGATGTCGATCGGCAGCCCGCCGAGAAAAGGAACATTGAGTTCCTCGGCTTTCTGTCGCGCTCCACCTTTGCCAAAAATATCAAACGTCTTTCCACAATCGGGGCATTGAAAGCCGCTCATATTTTCTACCATTCCAAGGATTGGAATTTCAACTTTACGGAACATGCTGACAGCCTTGATTGCATCAAGCAGGGCGACTTCCTGTGGAGTGCACACGATGACGGCACCTGCCAGCGGAAGTGCTTGTGACAGGGTCAGTGCAACGTCACCGGTGCCTGGTGGCATATCAATGATTAGGTAGTCGAGGTCACCCCAATCGGTATCACCAAGAAATTGGTTGATGGATCCATGCAGCATCGGACCCCTCCAAATGACGGCCTGATCGGGTTCGACAAGGAATCCCATCGACATGACCGGAAGATCACCATCGAGTTTGATTGGATCAATTCGTTTTTGTGCTGTGATCGCAGGGCGACCGCTCAACCCGAGCAATTGAGGGATACTCGGGCCATAAACATCAGCATCCATCAAGCCCACTTTGGCTCCGTATCGCCGCAACGTGAGTGCCAGAGAGGCGGCGACTGTGCTTTTCCCAACACCTCCTTTGCCGCTGCCCACTGCGATGACGCTTTTCGCCTTTAACGCGATTTGACCTACCCGAGCGGGTGGTCGTGGATGGTCGACGTAGTTGATCGTAACTTTACTTCCTGGTGCTGCCGCGACGATTTTCGATTCCAAAGCGTCGGACAGTTCATCAGCCATTGGTGCACTGTGGCTTGTCAATCCTATCGTGAGGATGGCGCTGTCTTGATCGACAACGACATCCTTGATTTGACCCATGGAATCCAAACCACGCCCTGTTTCGGGGTCAGGGTGATCGGAAATAGCCTTCCGGACGGTGTCGGGGGACAAGTTGCTCATGATCGGTCTCGTAACGCTATGGGAGGACTTCGATTTTTGGGATTCAGCCAAGGCCGCGACGTTGCAGTAAGTCGTATTTACCGAAAAAAACGCTCTGTTGGCCGAAAACGGACCGAGGGAGGTTTTGATTCATTGAACACGATTATGGCGAACGTGGTATCGCACCGGACACTTCATTGCGAATTATTGGTCGCCTGACCAGACGACCACATACCCCTAGTCTATGAACTGGGTCCACCTTGCGAAGTGGAGGTGAATCATGCGGGTCAAACGAGGCAACTCTTCGGGGTGCTGGACCATTGCAGCGACTGGAAAAGGGGCCAGACACGCCTTTTCACGATGTGTCAAATGATGGCAGGCGATGATTTGCAGTGCCTTTGGGTTGATTGCAGAGGATCGAGCGAGTGAATCGCAATGAGCAGCCAGCGAATTCCGGCGGACTTCCCAAAGAACAATTGAGGGTTCGGAAAAGGTGAGGTTTGCGAGAATTTCATCTCGACTTGCTGATTCGACTTTCGCCACGAGCTCTTCAGGAACCATGTCCGGTCCAAATCGGCGCACCGCGGTGAGCCATCGGCTACCCGTTTCACAGATAAGCCATGCTCGAATGACGCCCGGATCAACCAAAGACCAATTCATTCAACGAGCTTCCTTGGATGACGATGTACCGGGGGAATGATCATCAAGGCGTCGAATCAATCGTGCTCTGCTGATACCGAGTCGCCGTGCGGCTTCTGCACGGTTGCCGTCGGCAGATTCGAGAGTTTCGTTGATGAGTCGCAGTTCATACCGCTGTATTGCATCATCGAGGGAGATTTTTGACTGCTTGGCACGCTTTGAGACGGAACCGGGCTGGTAAGAACGAATCGCCAGAGGCAGATGCTCGCACGCAATCACGCTGCCCGTAGCGGTTCGGGTTGAATGTCGAATGGCATCTTCCAGTTCCTTGTAGTTGTGCGGCCATGGGTAAATCACCAGTGCATCGAGCGCGGCTCGATTGATTCGTTCAGCGGGACCCTCCCCAGCAGCGTGTCGGGTGTCGAGCATTGCTGTGGCAATGAGTGGTATGTCTTCGACTCGCAGTGCGAGTGGCGGGTTGACGATGGTCAGCGAGCTGATGACGTCAATCAGCTGTGAGCACAGTCCACTGGCGCGGTCATTTTCAAACGACAGACTATCGCTGATCACGTCATCGGTGGGTGCGTTCAGTTCAATCAGCTGGGCTCCACAACTCGCCAGCAGCCTCAGACGGCCTGAGAATGTGTCCAGAAGACTCGCTAACCGCTGTTGCGCTTCGAATGGCATTTCGTCTAAGCCACGCACCAGAGCCGTGACACGGGCGTCCTTGTTCTCAGCGAGTTGATGACGCGCGGGCATTAACGTTGCATCGAGCAGGTCCGAGTCCATCAGTGGTCCGTCAACGTTGATCAGGTTTTCGCCTGGTGCTGACAGCTCGTGGATACGCATCAAGATGGACTCACCACCGGAACCTGGTGGTCCAAATAAGCCGACATCTGTTCTGGTGGAGGCTGCAACATGAATACGGCGCCTCAGACGGACAGCTTGCGTCGAAGTGCCAGCAGCGATATTGATCGCGGTTGCGGCGTGTTGTCGTCGCCACGAATCGAGCTGTTGCCTTATTGCAACAGCATCTTTCAGTTCGGGATCGGGTAGGCGATCATCGAAATCACCGGCAATCGCCAAGATGAGAGCCGTATTGCCATTCCCCACCTTTAGAAACCGCACCTCCCGGGCCTCGGGACGATGACGCTCCAAGGCTGGCGGGGTGATTTTTAGAGATGCAGTTCCACGGCGCATCAACTCGGCTGGTGGGGCCAGAGCGGCCGCGATCAGATCAAGTTTCTCATCTGAGATCGCCGCACCAGCGACCGAACGTCGGTCCAACAGAAGCGCACTGTCAAATCCGAGCCATTGGCTGCAGCCTAGGGAAAGATAAATAAGCTTCCCGCCCGGGCTGATTACCCAGACCGACGCTTTCGATTTATCCAACAGCCGCGCAAACGGCCGAATACCGGTTCCAGATACCATCAGTTCCGCCAGCAAACTCGTTTGATGTGATGAACCGCGAACACCCGACTGGCAAATTTACCAGTGGCAGCAGCTTGAACTCATCAGCCGAGTGTGATGACGCAAGATCGTGTCTAAAAGACATCCAAGATGAAATGATGACCCGAATGGAATCGGCGGTGGCTCGGGTAATAGTTGTGCCACTTTTTGTTGTAGACAGGAATCCGCATCTCTGGCGGATACCTGTGGTACATGCTATCGCTACTACGGAAGTACTCCTGCCCCCAGAAATTCTGGGGGTAGTAGACGTATGGATAGTGATAAAACCGATTCCAGTCGCGGAAATCGGACTGTCCACCCCAAGCGCGGCCATAGGCCCGTTGGTCAGCCGAAGCATTATCGGAAAGAGCGACGTAACTGCATGACAGTACGGCGGCGATCAAAAGATGACGAAGCATCACTGCGTCCCCCCTCGAGACGTACGAAATCGCCACGCTGCGGCGAATATCGCGGGAATATTTTGGCTAATTCCGGACAATTGGCTGTTTTCCTGAGTCTTCAGCTGTCTGGCCCGGCTGTCATGTTGTGATCATCGGTATTCACAATGGTGCGAATGTTTGCCTTGTTTGGGCGTAATTCGCTTGCGAACTCGGTAACACAACCCGACGTACCGTCACTATCGGCACGTTGGGTAGCATCGGTTGAGTCGTTCAGGGGTGGATTATGCCGGGAAAACTCTGCGGAAGCGGTCCACCCGTCCGTTGAACGACTTCTCATGAACCATCTTTGCCACCTATGATTACCTGATAGCTCCGCTGCAATCTGTAAAGGCAGCGTAGTTGATCATTGACTTATGATCGTATGAGACTTGATGCTACAAGGCAGCGAAGGCCTGCATCCAATCCCTTGCACCGTGGTATATCGAATGTTCGTATCGCAATCCTCGATTCGACCTCTACTTGTCGTCTTGTTGCTGTCTGTCGGCAGTTTCTCGGGGTCCGTCGCAGAAGCCTGTCCGTTCTGCAACGCTGTGTCGCAGACCTTGCGGCAGGAAATGGGTTCCATGGATGCCGTTGTCATCGCGACGTCGCTTCAAGACGACACAACTCGAAATAAAGAAACTGGCGAGGTATTGATGAAGGTGGAGGTCGTTCTGAAAGGGGGCGATCTCATCAAAATTGGGCAGGAAGTCAACGCAATCTATTACGGTGAAGTGAGCATCGGTCGTCGATTCATGCTCTCGGGTGTTGATCCACCAGACCTGCAATGGTCCTGCCTGCCCGTCAGTAAAAGAGCAGAAAAGTACATTGGCAATATTACGAAATTGCCAGACGATTCACTGGAGCGATTACGCTTCTATCACAAGTTCCTGCAAGACGAAGAATCAATGTTGGCACGCGATGCCTACGACGAGTTTGCAGTAGCTCCCTACGATGCTGTTAAAAAACTGGGTCCCGAAATGGATCGTAAGCAGTTGCTTGAATGGATCGGCGATCCCGAAATGGCAACCGACCGGAAACGGTTGTACTTGACCATGTTGGGCGTTTGTGGCGACGAGAAGAATCTACCGTTCCTGGAGGAAATGCTTCGCAGCACCCAGAAGAGTACTCGTGGTGGGCTCGATGCTTTGATCGCCTGCTATCTCACGTTGGCTGGTGAAAAGGGTTTGCCGCTGGTGGATGAATTGTTTCTAGCCAACAAGAAGGCACCTTATGCCGACACATATGCCGCAATCATGGCGGTGCGTTTCCATGGAACTGAGGGCGATGTGCTTCCACGTAGCGCTTTGGTCGAGTCGCTGCATCACGTGCTGGATCGCAAGGATCTGGCCGACTTGGTGATCCCCGATCTCGCACGCTGGAGCGATTGGAGCCAAATCGACCGATTGGTGGATTTATTCGTCAAAGCAGACCCAGATAACAATTGGGTACGTGTGCCTGTGGTTAACTATCTTCGTGCTTGCCCGCTGCCAACAGCCAAGAAGGCGCTTGAAAAACTGGAAGCAATTGACCCCGAAAGTGTCCGCCGTGCTAACACTTTCTTCTCAATTCCCGTCCCCAGTCGCGAAACTGGTAAATCGGATTCCAGTTCATCCGTGGATCGAGACACGGAGGGTAAATTCTCTGGAGGTGCCGCGTTCCCTGATCGTGATGAAAATGAACTCGGGATGAATGAACGGTCGGTATTTGCTCAACCAGGGCAGGCCACTGCAGCTTTGTCACTGGCAGCTCCTTCACTGGGAGATCTGTCACCAGCAACACTCGGCTCCACCACGCTGACTCCGACCCCTGTTTTGCAAGAGGGAATGAACCCTTGGCGGTTGGGCTACGTACTAGGGCTTGCATTGGCGACCATTATGATCGTTCAGTTCTTGCTGCTTTCGGGCGGAACACAGCCTGCCAAGGGATAGTCGTGGGATCCTGAAGGAGTCGCCAATATGTTGAAGATCATCTTGGTGAAATAGAAAAATGTCAGCTGATATCCAGATACGCTCCACTTCTAGCGAGCAGGAATTTCCCTACCGTGCGCTGAGTACGACCGCGATTGCTTCGGTCATCTGTGCCGCCGTTTCGTTGCTGGGTTTGTTTGTCTGGGCCTTCTTGGGCTTGGCTTTTTTGGGCATGTTTCTGGGCTTCGTGGGATTCTCGAAGATCAAACGGTTTCCTCAGGAGTTCGCGGGTCATTCACTGGCGATGGCTGGAATCGTGTTCAATATTCTGGTCATTTTGGGTGGTGTTAGCCTGCATAGCTACGTTTATTTGACCGAGGTGCCTGAGGGCTACACACGCGTTCATTTCTGGGAATTGCAGCAGGCTTCCAATTCACCGGGCGACCAACCGAGCTCAAAAGCAATTGAGATCAACGGCAACGACATTTTCTTGAAGGGTTACATTCATCCCTCCTCGGGCAGCGGTTTGCTGAAACGATTCATCCTCGTGCCTGATTTGGGGACTTGTTGCTTCGGAGGACAGCCCAAAAGCAGCGATATGATCGAAGTCAGGTTGTTGAATGGTCAAACGACGAAAGCCGGTTTGACGAAGAAAAAGCTGGCCGGCACGTTCACGCTAAATCGTGGGCCACAGAAAGTGACTGACTTTGACAACACGGTGTTCTATCAAATGAAAGTCGATCAAATCCGCTGAGTCCGAGAGTCAATCATTTTGATGTGTTCGCTGTCTCCTGCCTGTGCGTATACTGGGGTAGTAAGGCGAGGGCGTAGCTTTCGTTGCAGCAACAGGTCCCTTTCGAGCCAACACATGAGACTTTTGCGTTTCGCGTTGATCGTGAACTCCATTCTGCTAGTCGGAGTTTCACAAGCGGCAAGTCCGCCATTGACGAATCCCCAGCAGGACCAAAAGACGAACATCGGGAAAACCAGTGGTGCAGGCGAGGTTGCTGCCAAGCCGCAGGCTGAGGGTGTCGCTCAGGCCACCAGCGAAAAACCTATTTCGAAGACCAAGGTTGAAGTTCGCAAAAGCAGTGACTCGGCGCGAGCCAAAGGTGATATCAATTTTGATGACCTGAGCTTCAAGATTGAAAAGGACGCCAAATTCAATCCAGCATTGTTGACGGACGACATCAAGAAGCTCGATGGCGTGAAGGTCAAATTGCGGGGTTACATCCTGCCCAGTACCTTGTTCAAGGAAACCAACATTGATCAGTTTGTGCTGGTCAGGGATAATCAGGAATGCTGTTTTGGCCCCGGTGCTGCTCTCTTCGATTGTGTGATCGTTGAAATGGTACCCGGCAATACAACGGACTTTGTGACACGACCAGTCACTGTCGAAGGCAAATTCAAGATCGATACTGAAAAGTACAAGTATCCCAATGGAGTTGGTCCACGAGGCGCAAGCCACTTCGCAATCTTCAAGATTGATGGTGTGAAGGTTAAGTAGACCGCGGCTTCACATGTCTTGTGTCGGGTGCCGTCATGCACCAGGTGACCAACCGGGTCTGGGCTGAAGATGAATTTCTGGATCTTCATCACCCTGTAGTGCCTGGATCTGACGCGACACTTCATCGACTTGTTCTGCCGTGGTCAAAGGCATCAACTTGACGCGAAATGATGCCGTCGCTCCACCATCAAGTTCGACGGTGCGACCCTGCTTCTCTTCGAATGAACGAATATTGGGGTAATTGGTGGCTGGTTCCAAACCGGTGACATAACCATCACTCTCAGCAGCTGTATTTTTCCACACAATGAATCTTGGCAAGCCATTTACATTGAAGGTCACGCCCAAGCCTTTTTCGCCGTCAGCAGATCTGAGCATTGCTGTGGTCGCACTGGATTCATCCGCCCGAAGTCGTGCAAAGTAGACACGCTCTGCATAGCCTTCTTCGGGTGCACCGAATTCGTTCCATGTTTCCATTTCACGGGCAGCGAGTGCGTCTTTTGGGGCAAGTGATTCAATCGGTGCTTCGATCTTCGCACCCTCGCCAAGAATGGGTGCTCCCACATTGATATGATACAGCAATTGAATGGATGTTGGTTTTGAGAGTTCATTGGTCACATCGTCCAGAACTGCAACTTCAGCGCTACCTGCTTCAAAACGAATTCGGCTGCGCAACCGGAGCCGTTTGACGAACAGACGCGATTCCAGAACTTCGCCGATCACTTCGAGTCTTCCCGATGCCTCGTCGTACTCGATTGCTAGTGAATCAGCGGGCAGATTGCCGATTCGCCCATGCAGCGGGTGAATCAGGTTCCCTTCTGCGTCATGTTCTGGGGCACCGTTACTTTCAAGCCCACATCGGACGAGCAGCTCGTCAAAACCTTCCAACCAGCCGATGCCACTGGAATCGAATACTGGAACCTGGGAGGGGTGCACGGGGCCAAAGATCGGAGATTGCCAACCGAAACGCACTCCACTGGCCTCCATTCTCCAGATTGACATGCCCCGGGTAGGTAGAACCATGACGCGAATCACGCCGGTATCGACCTCGATCACCTCCACTTGATCAGCAGCTCCCCCAGAAAATCGTCCATGGCGGGTGTTGATTTCACCTTTGCGGGTGTCAATTTGCATTGATAGTGGTGATTCCTGATCCCAGACAATGCTGGGAACTCGGGATCCGAGTGAACGGTGAGTCGCGGATTTGGTCGCCATGAGGTGATTGTGGGACTGGTGGTAACGCTCAATTCGGTCTTCGGGATAATCCCGAAGGTTATTTTTGCTGAATAAAAAAGACACTTTCCTCGCGTTCTTGTACCCGAGGCTGTCAGTCAATAAAACATCTAAGTCGAAGGCTGGCTACCGAGCAGACTTGCCGATTGCCGGCTTTTCGAAAAACATCCCCAAATTGCTGAGTGAAGTGCATTGCCGAAGAGGAACGTAAAATTAGATGAAGTGTACGTTTCGGGACGCTGATACAAGTATTTGGAACACTGCCCGTATTTGGAACACTGCCCGGAGACTTCGTCAAATCCGGGGACTTCGTCAAATCGGGGGACTCGCCCCACAGACCCTAGCGATGATTCGGTTTGCTAAAAAAATAT
>Ga0315320_10000376_pt1 | contig 36342 bp, 33 predicted proteins | sample M140m21515metaG_FD_203458 | JGI IMG/M metagenome (GOLD analysis project Ga0315320, IMG submission 203458) | Ammonia-oxidizing marine archaeal communities from Monterey Bay, California, United States - M1 40m 21515 | ecosystem: Environmental > Aquatic > Marine > Coastal | place: USA: California... | reverse complement strand
GACGACCCAGAGGTGATGGCTGCTTTTTTAGCTCAGAGAAATGCTGACAAAGCATGGAAGAACGATGAGCAGTATGACGAGAAGCGGTTCAGGGAGCAGTATGGTAAGCGTGTAGAGCTTATGGAAGGCAACGATGCTCCACTTGCCGGGCCAAGTGTATTCTTTACAGAGCCAGACCCTGATAAAGTGTCAGATCCCCGTCACTTTGTTAATAAGTTTGATACACAAAAGCTTAGAGTAAATCTAGGTAGGCTACTTGCGGATATACCCGAGACTCGCATCACTGGCGCGGAGTTACTACCCAGCTCAGCAGCTGAAAATATGTCTGATGAGGAGTTCGAGAAGTATGTTAAGGATAGACGTAGGGATATAACTCCTGAAGAAGCCGCTAAGTACATAGCTACAGATCCAAAGGAGTTATGGAAGCACTACAAAGATGAATACTTGGGTAGGCACTACGCTGCGGATGTACCTCACGCCTTCATACGCACCCCAAGCGGCATCATCCCGCCTGAGTACCTAGAACAAGTAGAGAAGACCTCCAGCGCCAAAGAGCAACTAAAGCACATACTAAAAAAAAAAGCCGCACTCGGAGACGAGTTCCAACCCGACCTAACTCCTGACGCCCTTAAATCTTTAGGTGTATATGACCAGGTATACGGAGACGCACCAAGCGAAGCATCTATGAAAGAGTGGCCTGAGCACTGGATAAACAAGCAAGATCCGCTTGGCTGGCTTCAATGGTATGATCGTTACTCAGGTGGTAGGCGCACAGACGACGACGATCGCCAAATGAAGCGCTGGAAATCTTTTAAAGCGAGGCACTTAGCCCAATACTTAAAGAAACCAACACCCCGACGAGCCGCTGCCCTTAGGAACTGGGGTGTGGATGTGGAGAAGTACTGATGAGCGATTTAGTTACAGAGCTACTTAAGCTAGCGGCTAAAAAGAAGAAGCCTGAAGGCACAGCTACCAAGCGAGATCCCAAGAAGTGGTCTGCTGCTAAATCTAGAGCCAAAGCTAAGATGGGCGGCAAGTGGTCTGCTCGAGCTGCTCAGCTAGCTGTAAAATACTACAAAGATTCAGGCGGTAAGTACAAAGGTAAGAAGCCCTCTGCTAAGAACAATAAGCTTAAGAAATGGACTAAGCAAGATTGGCAGTGGAGCGGAGATAGAAAGAAAAAGTCTAGCGTTAACGCAGAGTTAGTCCATAGACTACTGGAATTCTCCAAAGAGGCGGCTAAGAAAAAGAAAAAGAAAAAAGGCAAGGGAGTGTACCTACCTGCTAAATCCATAGACGCACTTAAGTCCTCTAAAAAGGGACGTAAGAAGCTCAGAGCGGCTAGCCGTAAAAAATCTAAGGCTACCCGTGAAGGCGAGCAAGTAGCTAGGCATGGTCTACATAGAGGTAAAGACCGTAGTAAACTCGGGGCTGAAGTGTTAATACCTATACTAAGCCCTACCTCGAGCAAGTCTAGCACCAGAGATAATCTTCTTTAGTAAGTCCCTACCGGAGCTAGTAGTTGATTGCATTAAGGTAGGCTCAGGCACAGCGCCCCTAGTTAGTCTAGCACTGGCCAAAAGACTAGCTAGGCCACCTGCTCCAGCACCTCCTAAAGTAAGTGCTTTAATAGTAGGTCTACCTATCTCATAGCTCTTAGGTACGAAGGCATCTAATAATGGCGTTTTTCTTTTAGCTAGCTGCTTAACCAATTTAGCAGGAGACTCCGTTGCTTTTTCTAGTCTAGACCCTAACTCGTCAAAAGTCTCAGGATGCAGATAAGCTTCCAAACCGTGCGCGGACAAATTGCCTGCTAAGCCACCAAGACCAACGCCCGCTAAACCTAAGGGTAAACCTAAAGCTAAAGCCTTAGCTGCCGAGGAGGAAGGCTTGGCTTTAATAGCTTTAATAGTTTTGGATATATCCCCTTTAAATTTACCGCTGGCTAACGAGCCGCCTAGCCCCAAACCTGCACCCAGGCCAGCGCCTGCTCCTAATCCGGAAAGCATCTTAGTGGTAGTGCCTCCAGTAAGTATACCACTTGCTCCGCCCTCTAAACCTTTTAACATAACCTTGTTTATTTTAAGCCCACCTTCCATAAGGTTATTAATAGATTTATAGCTAAGAGGTCCCTCTAGAGCTTGTCCCGCTAAATTACCACCTATACCACCTACAGTTAGCCCTAAGGCCCCAAGAGGCACACCTAGCGCTAAAGCCTTAGCTATTGTTTTACGAGATACAGTAGGGGCAGACATTCTACTCCCAGCTATAAGTCCCGCAGCTCCTCCGCCGGCCATACCTAGCCCGGTAACGTCTCGTAATTTAGTTAACCTCTCTGGGGTAAGAACGTCTTTAAACTTCCTACCTCTTCTAAATGAACCATCGGCGTTAAACCTCGCCTTAGTAGGTTCATATAAGCCAGCTGACGGGTCAGAAAAACTTTTTACCTTTAAAGACGCTTTATCATAAAAAGGGTTTTCACTAGTAAAAACCTCATGACCTCCAGCAGCTAGCAGCCCACCTAAGCCCCCTAAACCTGCACCGGCTACCCCTAAACCAAGACCTAGGCCTCCCTTGGCGGCTAACTCAGATACTCTCTTAGCAGCGCTACTATCCGCAGCCCCATACTTAAAGAGGAAGCTACCCCCTAAGAAATCATTAAAAATACCTTGATACATTAGGCCTAGTCCTTAGTCCATATAGTAAGCTCCACTAATTCTAAACCACATATAGTATGTTCAACAACTTTATGTGTCATTATACTTAGGGCAGTGCTTATATATCTTACGAGACCTCTCTTAAAGGAAGTTAAACCATGAACAAATATGCTGCCGAGAAAATAGCCTCTGAGTATTACGATTTAGGCGTAAAGCTAGCTCTACAAAAAATAGGAAAGCCTACAAATGACGATGACTTTGTAGGCCCACCCTCACGGAGTTCAACAGATACAGCGGATACAGCGGTTAACGCTAGACTTAATAAGTACTTGTCTACCCCCCTAGAGCCGGTAACCTCTGGCTCATCTGCGCAACCAGGCCCCCAAAAGCCTATTTTCCAACAATTAACAGGTCTCCCTTTTAATGTGGGTAGGGGCATGGGTGCTGGGTATAAAAATGACCAATACAGCGGCTATGCGCCGCCTGTTACAGGCGGTAATATTAGTGGGGTTTTCTAAAGCATGTCTAAGCCTTTACTACAGAAGACAGCGCAGACTAAGGAATCTAGAGCCTCTATGAGGAAAGATTTGGGTGCTCTAGGTAAGACCAATTTGGGAGAGGGCTTGAATTACGCAGGTCACCACCCAACTACCTCTGAGGAGATACTATCTAAGATGGGCAGCTCCCCTAGTAACCAATCCCCGCTCATACGAGCTTACCTTATAGGCAAGAAATTAGCCCACGCAGACTTTAACGACAACGATAATGTTGAAGACGGTTTAAATACCCATGATAATGAGGTATACCATAAAGTTAAAGCTGAGGATTTTGTTTCACCAGAAGACCACGGTAACATGACTCCTAATACCAACGATCATTCTTACGGGCAAACCAAAAATGATGAGGTTGTTCCTGAGGAAGAAGAAGGGAGCATTTACCAAACTACTAAAATAGAAAGACGAGAACGACATGGCTAAAAAATATTTTAACGTAGATTTAGAGACCAGTGGCGAGGTTAAATGTTCTACTTTGGATGCTACTACCATAGAGGGACCTGTTAATTTTGATGGGGATGTTTCAGGCACAACTACCTTCCAGCCCGCTATTGGGTTTACCGTACCTGACAGGTTAACAACTACGGACCTTTTAGACCACCAGCCTGCGGTATTTAGCCATAAGGAGAAGGTTAGTAACATCCCACTGTATAAACAGCTATATTGCATAGACACAATACCAGCAACCTCCCATGTAGCACTAGGTACCCCAGAATCTTTAGCTGCTTATAGCTATGCTAATATTAAGCTTCTCGCATCTTACGATTCTAGCCCATCGAATGACGCAGATGCATTTTATGACCCCGCGATACACCTTAAGGTGCTCTCTAGATCTTCAGGCAGCAATGCTATTTCCTCCACCATTAAACTTACCAACGAGGACGTGGTAAATACAAATACAACAACATTGGAGGTTAGATCAAACAAGGTTAGAGTAGGCGGTGACTTAGATATAACAGGTGCTTGTACCGCCGATTCTTTTAGCCCTTTTTCAGGAGAGCATATCTATCCCGCAGGTAGTTCTTTGATTACAGGGAGCGCAGTAGTTTTAGAGAATGGAATACTAAAACATTCCGATAGCAGTAATAGTGCTATATGTGTAGGAATAGTATCGAGGTACTTCAATACTGTCTCAGACGAGGAAGAGAAATTGAGTTCCCTAAGGCAGGCCCTTACTACGGGCTACGCTCATGTTATATCCGTAGGGGATTCTAGGGTAGCTACCTGCCAAGGCTTCAACGTCTGCAATGAGAATGGCGATATCCAACCGGGAGATCTCCTAGTAACCAGTTCAACGCCCGGATATCTCATGAAGCAGGACGACGACATCATGCGCTCCAAGACTGTAGGTAAGGCTATGGAGGCAGTTACCTTTGACGATAACGGCCAGGCTACTGGTGTTTACGGCTTTATTTATTGTGGGTAAGATTATGTGTAAAATTATATGTATTGCTCTTAGTTTATTTATGGTTAGCTGCCAAGGTATTAGAAACACTGCTACTTATAATATGGAACTTATATACATAGAGCAGGGGCTTACCAGACAAAGCATAACTGTAGGTTTATTCCTAAAGATGAAATGCTGCGAAGGTAAGAAATTCCTAAATACTGAGTATTGCACTAATACTAGAGATACATATGTAACCATTAAGAGCCGTACAGCCTATCACCTGGGTATGATGCGCTACTTAGGTAGGTTAACCGAGACTAGACCTGAGCCCCCTAAGCTAAACATTGAGGAGTACCCAGTATGCGAATAACAGGAAGCCCTACCCCAGTAAGTAGTAACCTTAATATACTACCTAACTCTGTTAATCAAATAGCTGAGTTCATTAATCTCTCACCAGACGAGCATCGCAAAATAGCAGAGTTAATTTGCTCTATAAGCGATAGAATGGGTAAAGAAGGAACTGACTTACTAATTAAATTTATAGAGTCGGTAAAAAAAGGTGACCTCAAAGGCTTCTCTACTTATTGTGCCAAAAAGCAAATACCTATGAGCATTATTTCTGACTTACTAGCAGTACATCAAGAGATGGAAGCTAACACCAGGGAGAAACTAGACGCTTTAGTTTTGAAGGCTAAGCGTGGAGCCATACAATTAAGCAAACACGCCTTACAGAAGGCTATTCTTCTATTAGTATAGGATAACTAACATGAACAAGACAGCCCAGGCTCAAATCGCAAATCATTTCTATAACTTAGGTATGCAGTCAGCTATGACTAAAACAGCAGGTTCAGCTGCAGAAATGTTGAAAGCATTAGCTAACCCCTCTAAGAGAACCTTAAAGGCTATGGCTCCCTACCTAGGAGTAGGTGGCGGTGCGTTAGTTGGTAAAAACATAGCCACAAGCGCAGTTGCCGATGTACAGAAAGCTATATCTAGAGCACATCTTCCAGATGTTCAAAAAGCATTCACAGAAGGGATACGATTAGATAGTCGTGGACAACCGCTTCACTATTCCCATAATATAAATAAAGTACTAGATGACGCTAAAAACATGACAATTCCGGGAAAAAGTCTGTTCGGTGATACTCCCGAAGCTATCTTAAGTAGAATGGGTACAACAGACATATTAACAGGTGCAGGTAGGGGTAATGTCCTGGAAGCTATAACTAAATCCATTAACCAGCAAGAACTTGCTGAGATGGGACTATTAGGCGCAGGCATAGCAGGCGGTGGCGCACTAGGTCATGCAGCACTAAAAGACTTACGTAGACACATTAGATAAGTACGGGTATTACTATGAATAAGATCTCCTACGACAAAATTACAAGTCATTTCTATACCTTAGGTATGCACGCAGCCCATAACACTAGTATGCACAAAACTGCAGCTAGTGTTAAGGACGTAGCTAAGATGCTAGGTAGGGGATCAGCGTATACGTTACCTACAGTAGGTACAGTAGGTGGGTTAGGGGCAGGAAGTAGTGTTGGCTATGATCTAGGTAACCTAGTAGCGGGAGCACCACTTAGGGCAGCCTTACAGAAAGCACAAAACTCTTCCATACCAAATAAAGAGTTATTAGAAACTTTACTAACTATGCCCGAAGCAGTAGCCCTAGCAGGTATGGGTATAGGAGCTGGAACTGCCGTAGGTACAATAGGTGGGGGTATGTTAGGTAACAAAGGCGGTAATGTACTTAAAGATAAACTATTAAGAAGGTTAGCCTAATGAAAATCAAAATAAAGAAATCTAAGCCTATAGCTAAGGCGTTAATAATAAAATCTAAGGGTCCTATCCCGGTAGATGCAGGGTCTCCGCTCAAGTCTATTATGGGCGGACCCATAGGTAACTTAATGTCTTCTATTATGACTAATGGTATGCCCAAACTACCTAGTCTCCTAGACGATATGCCTATGGCTTCTTTCAAAATGCCTAAGTCTATGGGGGAAGATCCTGAGTATGATGATAAACATATGGTTCTTTCTTCTCTCCGTAGCATGCGTGCTATAATTGATGAGTTAGAGCAACGTGCCTGTGGGTGTGACCCTATGCCTTCATGGGCTGAAGCTAAGATTTATGCTGCTCAAAAAGATATACTGACAGTGCTAGGGGCTCTTATGGGCCGAGAGGACTAATAAGATGAATATTGCTACCGGTAAACTAGAGGCTCCTATTGTAAAAAAAGCGGGCTTATTGGACGCACAAACACTTGAAGGGGTACTAGGTACTTTAAAAAACCTAGCAACAAGTAAAGGTTTACTAGGAGCAAGCGCACCTATAGATAGTTATGCTCTATCGGCAGGGTTGGGCGCTGGAGCCTCAGAGGCAACTAATCGCTTACTCAAAAATAAACTTAAGTATAATCCTAAGTTACGGAAAGCATTAAGTGATACTATGGGTTATACGGCTGGTGGAGGAGCAGGGTTAGCAGCTTCAATAGCTTCCCCCCTAGCACCTGTTATATCTAAAGGGTCAGGTTCGCAAGCAGCCAGAAGCTTAGCTGAATTAACCGCTATAGGTACTGGTGGGGAGTTAGTAGCCAGTCCATTCTTAAACGCAGCTTTAAAGTCAGGTAACCCAGACGGTGCCGTTAAGACTTTAGCTAAAATGGTAGGAGGTGGTTCTCTAGCAGGCGCAGGTGTTTTAGCTAGAGATAAGCGTAACGTAGATAGCTACATACAGCAGTATCTAGCAGGTAAATTACCTAAGGGAATACCTACCCCGGATCTAAAAAATGGACCCCCCTCTCTACTACAGCTAGCTAAAGTACGTAAAAATCAATTCCAGAAAGCTATCCCGCAAGGGGGTTTATTAGCTTTGGGTGGCGCAGGTCTCCTAGCTTCAGGATCTCCGATACTAGGAGCTTCAGCTTTACTATCAGCCCCTATGGCTAATAAACGTCTGTCTAGATATATAGGTGATGTTTCTAAAGAACTTAGCTCTGCGAAAAAAACAAAGGATAGTCTGGATAACCTATATAAGAAATCTAGCGCAAATACCAATAGGATAAAGTTAGCCGCGCCGGTATATATGACTATGCCCTACTGCCTAGACGCCCCCACTATGGACAAAGTTGCTTTTGGGTGGCTTAGAAACTTGGGAGGCGAGGTTTTAAATTTTGCGGCACGCATGACACCTCAGCAAAAGCAAATAGCACGTCAGGGCGCCAAGGTATTTAATCCAGCAAGAGGGCCAGCTAGACAGCAGGGTAAAAAACTGCTTAGATCTAGTATTGACGCTAGAGCTGTGAATAAAGGTAGTAAGCCTGCATTAAACCCAGAGTTTGTAGAACAGCAGAAGATAATAGACGAAGCAATGAATCTACCCTTCGGGCTTAACCTTAGAAGGCAGGCAGCTAAGAGACGTCAAGCAGTTACGCCTATGTACCAAACAACAGAAAGGCAAATAGGCGAAGCTACCTCAGAGTTAGGTGCCACCGGTGGTATGGACAAAGCTACTGCACGTTTGAAAGACACCACAAATGCTCAAAACATAACACGTAACGCCCCAGGCGCACAAGGTGCTACAAGTCAGGGGCAGGTTTTTATAAACCCCACTACGAACCCAAGCGTAAGCGGACTAGGTAGCGTAACTCCGGGGGCAGTAGACTTATCTGGATTAGGAGCCCAGAAAGACTACTTTAAAAGATTAGCTGATTTGAGGAGGAAGTCTAAGGTAACCGTTACCCACCACAGTGGAACAAGGAGAGGTACTACATCAGTAGTTAATAGACTAAATAAAGCTGAGCAGGCAGAGCTATCACAACTAGAGGCTTTGGAGACACAGTTTGGAGGTGTAGGTGCGGCCCCACATGCAGGTGGCACTACTCCTACTTCTGCAGATTTCCATGAGTTTGTTACTAACGCACGCACTATGCAACGTAATAGGCAAGCAGTAACCGCCCGTGCAGGAGAGATGCAACAAGCAGGTGAGGGAGCCACAGATGCACTTACTAGGGCAGGCGGAGAAGGTGTAGTTGGGCAGACAGTTAGGAAGGCACTCAGACCTTCTACCTATGGTAATCTAGGTAGAGGCGGAAGCGCCGCGAACCTAGAGGAGAGACTTCTCAGGGAGAGTGGGGGCGTAAATACCTTAGAGTTCCTACAAGGAGCTGAAGGTAGCGCAGGTGTTTTAAGGCAGGGTACAGAAGCCACTATGCGTTCAGCGGCTAATAGAGCAGGTCTAGGACAGACCACGGCAGCTATGAGAAATGAGGCTAATAAACAGCTAAAGCGTTTAAACTTGCCAGCTAATCAGCAAGAGCAAGTTATGCGGGCCTACGAAGAGCATATGGTAAAAAATAAGGGTGCGTTCGACGGCGCTATGTTCCAACAGGAATTAGCCAAAGTAACAGGTGTAGAATTAGGTGCTGCTGGGAAAATAACATCTGGAAGAAGTCAAGCCATACCGCGCATGACTGAGATAACCGACGCTTTAGGAAATAACGCTTTAAATAAAACTAGAGGTAACTTCGGCACAGCTATGGGGCAGTATGTAAGTAACGTACAGGCTGCATCAGGTAAAAACTTGGCTAGGAATCAAACTAAAGTCCTAAATACCTTAGAATCAAGTGCTGCCTCCACTACTAAGAGGTTTGCAAAAGACCCTACAGCTACAGGAAGAATAGCTAACATAGAGTCTCTTAGTAAAGAAATAGAGCAGTTGCATACTTTACATAACTCTGCTGAAGGTAGGCAGATACTACAAGTAGTAAATGCTACACTATCAAATAAGACTACAACAGCGGAGCAACTAGGTCAACTTCAGCGTAACCTTCAAAATTACTTTAATGGTAAGCCTACTAAATTTAAGCTACCTGCTCAGAGAGGTATGTTCGGTAATAATGTAACAGGTAAATCAGCTCGTACATTTACAGCAGATATGAATAAAGCTTCTCCAGAGCTACGTGAGGCCTTTAAGAAAAAAGTAGAATTCGGCACAGGCTCAGCTTCTAAAGCCAGGGATGCAGCGTTCACAGCAGAGGGCTTAACTAAGGGAACACTTACTGCGGAAGGCGGTCTCTTAACAGATGCCACTGCACATATGCAAGCAGATATGGTAATGCTCAGAGATTTATCTGCCCAAGGTGGGTCTAATAAAAAGCTAGCCGATAAGCTAATGAAGGGTGAGTTATCCTCAGTTGAGGCCCTATCTCAAGCAGACAGACAAGCTTTGAAGATAACGGAAATAGATCTTACTAAAGTCACATCGGGCCAATCTGAAATATCTCAAATAATAAAGAATAAGGGTGGCATAGAGGCAGGTTTAAAAGATGCTGAGGCTCAATTAGAAAAATTATTGACTGCTAGATATAATAACACTGCTCAACAAGCTAAAATAAAAAGCCTGCAGGATGCTATAGCTGGAGTAACCTCCCACTATGCTCCTAACAGCCCAGCTACCAGCAACTTTAATAAGCTGGTAACTGATCTTAATACCGCTAGAGATAAAGCATATAAGCTATCAGACCAAGCTAGGGGAGTAACCACCATACAACAGGCAGGGCCTGAGGTAGCAAAAGGTACTCCTATGTGGAAACAACTAGCAGCTGCTGCAGGGCTAACAACCGGAGCAGTCGCTTTAAGTAAGGGAGGTAAAGGTACAGTTACTAAAGCCAGGGATAAAGCCCGCTCTACAGTAACAGCCTCTTGGGGGCTTAGTCCTCTACAAGCCCCTGTGGTATACCGTAAGAAGTTAGCTTCGGCGCTAGCAGCTCCTACTTTAAAATCTAAAAATATGGAGTTTAAGCTACCTAAGGTTGATGATGTTCAGGTAGGAGGATCACCACTGACTGCTACCCCAGGTAGTACAAATAAAGCAGTTAGGCAGTTGAGCTCATCTAACATGTTATCAGCTCCAGTGGGGTATTAAAGTGGGTATGTTTAAATTCTCGGAAGAAGAGTCCAGAGGTAGCCCTCTATTTGCAGCCGCTTTAACAGGTGGTGCTTTAGGCGCTGCGCCTTTAGCTAATTTTTTAGACCAGAGCTTGCTACGTCCGGGATTAGACAGCACTACGAAGGCTATGTCTGCAGTAGGGGACAATAGTATAGAAGATGTATCTAAGCATCTTAAAGAAAAGCTATTGAGTAAAGAACTCAGGGACAAACTACATGTTACTTTAGATAAAAACAGAACAGATGCCTTTTATAAAGTACGAAAAAACTATCTACCTGCTAGAGCGGAAGTAGAGCAACTTCTAAGATCAGGAGGCCTTGAAACTATTCGAGGCAAAATAGATCCTGTAAAGGCTATAGAAGATATTAGGTCTGCGGGGGGATTTATTAACTTAAATCCAGCCCAAGTCAATGCAGCTACATTAGCCCATGAATTAGGACATGCTACATCACTTAATAAAGGGCAAGGTATTAGGAACTCCTCTTTATTTAGATTTGCTGACAGCCTAGGTAGAAAGATGCAGGGTAGCGGTACAAAAGGGGCTCTGGCGGCAGCTGTGTTAGCTGGATCTTTTGATTCAGACGACAACACTAAATGGTTAGTACCAGGAGGCATAGCTCTAACACAAGCACCTGTTTTGGCGGAAGAAGGCATAGCTTCTTTAAAAGGAATGGATGCCTTAAAATCCCTATATGAGACTAAGACTAAAGGTGTAGGCGTACCGGTAGAGAATATTCTACCTAAGGCTGTCCAAGATAATGCAGGTAAATACCTACGTAAAGCCTGGGGTACCTATGGCTTAGGGGCCGCTGGTTTACTAGCCGCACCACTATTGGCCATGAAAGCCCGTAGTGAATTTGATAAGTGGTCTAAAGATTAACCTCGAAGTCATCATCAAGGTCATCTACTTTCGGAAGTAAGTCGTTACTTATCTCTTGCACATCGGGAAACTCTACTTTATATATAATACCCATGCAAGAGTTGCATATACCCCCATCGGGCGTTTCTTCTATTTCAGCATGGAGGCAAAGCTCAGGGGTTAGATCTGTTTCAAAAAAGTCATCAGACATAGGAGACTCCTTATGCGAAAATTTGGTGTAGTTCCCGGCGAGAATAGCCGTTTAACTAACTCTACCTTAAAAGCTCCAGTTAGCCAAGAAGAGGATGAGATACCCTTAGATATAGAAGTAACTCAGTTAGACGAAGAGGCTGTTAAGCTACAGGAAATGCTAGAGGAACTAGATGCTCCTAGAAAAACATCTCGCCAGATATGGGAGGAAGAGTTAGACTACGAAAGCATAACCCCTAACGACGCGGCTAAGATCTTAGATGCCGTTATTACTAATGGCATGTATGAAGAGACTTATCGTATGGGCAAGCTCGTTGTTAAAATGCGAACACGTAATACAAGTGATGCAGATAGAGTAATTGAGGCCATTCAGGACTTTAAGCCGGAAACTAACGGGACGCTATCTCATCTAATTGCTCGCATGAATTTAGCAGCTAGTATTTCTCATTTTGGAGAGACAGAGTTTAACTTCACGGCACCTAATGACGGCAATAGAGATGTACTAGAGCAGGAGTTTACGGATAGATATAACTTCTTATCTAATGTTCCCTCGCAACTATTCTTCTCACTTACCCAGGTACTGGAGAAGTTTGATCGTCGAGTACAACTAGCCTGTGATCCTAGGGCAATCGAAAATTTTTAAGTAAGCCCTGGGGTAGTGCTAGAGCACAACTTCTCTTAAAGGGTATAGAGCTACCTCCTAGGGGGAGCGCCCGAAGTTGGATCTTAGAAGAGATGATCCATAGGGAGAGGATGAGGCAATGGCATTACCACTACTCACAAGTTCTTGGCGTAGCCGCGCAGGTAACTGGAAATAAAGATTTAGTCGATAAACTAGCTGATCACTTAGATAAGCTATTCCATATGGAGTTACACGCAACAGAGTCCTATGATTTTATAGCCGGTAGCGCTAAAGTTAGTGAGGAGCATTCTCCTCGCAGCGATGAAGAGTTACTAAGTATGTTAGATAGGATTCCAGATGCTTAACCAAGGCCAGGGCACTTACCCCCAGTTAGCGGGGAGTTTTTATAATAGTCAGCAGATGATGCCTCATGATAATGGGCGTAATGCTAGGCAAGTACCTACTTTCTTTGGCGGTCTTCAGAATATGATGAGCGCTAGTACTGCTATGCAGAACTACCAAGGTGTTCCTATGGGTCAGGGTATAATGAATACCCAAGCTTTGGCTAGTCAAAGGTACGCTAACAGCATGCCTGGCGTTATAAGTGGAGTAGGTACCGGTTTAGGATTAGCTAGTATAGTAGGTAGTGTAGGTGGATATGCTGCGGGTCAAGCTGTAGGGGCAGGCATAATGCCTGGGTTTATGGGTGCGCTTGGTAAAGGATTTGGTGTATTAGCAGGGGCTACGGTAGGTACCACTATGGCAGTAGGTGGCGCAGCAGCTTTAGGTGTGGTGCATGCCTATAAAAAAAGAATGTCCGCTATGGACGATATGCGTAATGCGTTAGAGGGATCTAGGATGGGGTACGGCTTAGCTGATCCTGTAACAGGTAATTTAGGCAACAGCGCAGCATTGACTCTAAGTAGGCAGATGCAAGCAACGGCTAGGGGTTCAGGCTTCAAAGATAATGACTTAAAGAATGTAATGGGTACAGCTAGTGGTATGGGCATGCTTAATGGTATGCAGAGCCTTAGCCAGGTAACTAAGAAGGTAGTAGATTTAGCTAAAGCCTCTAAAGAGATAGTTATGTTGGGCGAAGGCATCTCTATGACTGACGCTATGCAACTTCAGAAGCTAACCCAAGATATGGGCGTATCAACTAGTAAATTTAGAAGTTCAAATATAGGCAAAAACATAGTTATGGCAGCTAGAGCCTCTAGCATGTCTGTAGACCAAGCATCTCAAGTAGCAGGTATGGGTGCTATGACTTATCAACAGGTAGGTCTAGGTGCAGCATCAGGTATGAACGCCGCTCTGTATGGTAACATGGCAGCGGCAGGTTTGACAGGGGTAGGGGCCTTTAATCCTAGGCAATTAGCAGCTTTAGGTGGTCAGCAAGGTATATCCCAGCATTTATTAGCAGGGCAGGCCAGCACTATGTCTAGAATGAGTGATGCCTTAGTTATGGGGGCAGTTAAACTAGGTGAGGATGGTTCTATAGGTATAAACAGAGAGCTTCTAGACCAATATACTAGGGGGGAAGTATCTAGAGAGGATCTAATACAGAGAGGTAAAAAATTAGGTAAAGGTATGGGTAAGGGGGCTAGGAGTAGACTCATGGAAGAATTACAATTCTCCATGCCTAGATTAAAAGAGGATATGTCAGATAGCCTGACCTCAGAAGAGCAGATGGCTATACAGACAAGAGGAATCCTGGAACTTAAGTCTAAGACGGGTATGAGTACACGCAGGGCAGCACATGCTTACTTCCAAGACGCTAATCAGGCAGAGTCTTACCTGGGCTATGCTCAAAATTTTGAAGCCGTTAGAGGTGAGAATAACAGGCAACTAGCTATAGCGGACCAAGAAAAAATGCTTAGATACGCAGGTATGGCTAAGTCTTCCTCAGGATTGTCTCAGGCAGGTAGGGCGATATCTAGAAAGTTTTCTCAGATAGCTACCGATATGTACCAAGGATCTGGGATGGAGGCAGCAGGTGAATACTTAGCAGATGTTACTGCACGGGAGCAGGATGATGCGAATAGGGGATTACGTAGAATAATGGGGGTAAGTAATACCGTAAGAGGAGAGGGAGACTTACAGGATTTAGGAACCTACGGCAATGCCTTGTATGGGGATAATAAGAGAGAAAGTCTTCTGGAGCGGACAGGATCGAGTAGTTACCATGACTTCTATAAGAAATACGTTAAAGGTCAGGGTAGTGGAGCTCAGGCAGACTATGAGCGACGTACCGGCCAGACATCAGGTGTAAACGTTATAGGTAATGCCGGTATAGGCCAGAAAGTATATGAGTTAACTGAGGGTGACTATAGTGATTTTAGAAAGATAGGAGACTTTTTAGGTATAGACGGGTTTGCTGATGCCGAAGATATATACGAGAAACAGGCCATAGCTACTGATGCTTCTATAGAAATAGGTAAGCTTACTAGAGGTAGTAACTTTAGGATGAATGACAACGTGGCTAGGAATTACTATAACCAAGCAGTAGCGAGACTTAGACAAATAGGTACCCAAGCTGCTTTGGGTGAGGGTAGCGGTGATTTCGGTGGAGTAGATTCTAGGGAGATTTACCCAGAAGAACTAAGAAAGAAGATGAAATATAAAACCGCCACCCCCGAAGAAAGAGAGAAGATAGACGCAGCTATAGGGCAAGCCTATAGGTTCATGCAATCCGGGGATTCAGGTAAGTCTCAGCAGGGATTCTCTAAGATGCTTAAAACAGTTAGCGCCGCTGGTAACTTACATTTCTTAAAAGATGAACTCCCTACCGATAAAGTAGACGAGATTAGACTAGGTAAGGGTAAGATACTAAGGTCCGCTGGTCTTAGTAGGGCTATACAAGAGTCAGGGATAGGGGCTAAGAATCTAGGTGCGTTAACCAACCTTATTTCTACTGGGCAAGATAAATTAACTGGTTATGGGGATGCAAAGGCTTCCCTAAACACAGTATTACAGAGGGCTGGGATAAAGGTAGGTAGGGGTGAAGCAGGTAGATACAAGAGACTAATCGAGTCACTACAGAAGGCTCAAGTGGAGACTACTGGTAAAGACGGGAAGTCAATAATGACTTCTTTAACTGCTGGTATAGAAGGTTTTGGAGGTACTAAAGACGAGATAGACGAACTAGTTAGTACTAACGCCTTGACTGATGCCCGGGGTACCTATATGCGGAAACAACTTGACATGCTAGATTCCCGTATAGCAGAGGGTATAGTAGGGGAGGCAGGTAAGGGTTTACGAGAAGACCTAGTTAGAAACTTATACGCTACAGGTAAAACCTATGAAGACTCAGCTGCTAGGAAAATGGAGGAACTTAATTATGGGGAGGTAGATAGAGATGTTCCTGTTGCTAATAAAATGAGGAATAGGGCTAAACACATTAAGAAGATATGGGCTAAAGGCGGAGAAAAGTATATAGAGTTACAAGCTGCTGCTGACGCTAGTAGGCAAAGACGCTTAGATTCGGAGCTGGGGCGAACTTCAGGGAGGTGGGAGGATTCGGAAGAGCTAGCGAAGCACAATGAACTTTTTGCGGAATATAACGAAAGTATGGGGGAGTACAACGATCTATCAGACCCTAATTCCGCAGGATACGCAGCTCAACGAGGTAAATACGTTAAGGAATACTACCAAAAGCTTAGTAAACGGGATGATCTTAAAAAGAAGTTTGGGGAGCGCAAAGGCCTCCTAGGGCACTCCTCTTTGAAAGGTATGTTGGAGGGTATATCCAGCACCGATGAAGAGAAGAAAGCGTATGCTAAGTTATTAGACTCTGAGGGAGGAGGCGCTTTAGTTACTTCTTTCCGTAAAATGAGGAGAGGCTACGATGAGTTAACCCCTGAGAAGAAAAGGGCTGCTGATCAACAGATGTTGCGAGAGATATTAGCTGCCGCTGAAAGGCAGAAGATAAACGTTCCTGGTTCAGGGCAATCTAAATCTTTACCGGAACTACTCTCTGAAATAGCTGGCGGTATAAAAGACTTCAGGGGCGCCATGTCGTCTATAGCTAAACTTAAGAGTGAAAAAGGAACAGTTACCTTCCAACTAGTAGGCCCAGGAGAGACATCATAATGAGTAGAACCAGAGCAAGGTACGTATTACCTACAGGCATAAGCTTATTAAATAACAAAGTGTTAGAGATGATGCAGTCGCACATTAATGGCACTGACTACAAGTACGATCATTTTCCTATAATTCGTCTGTCTGAAGCTGTAAATGATCAGAACACGGTACTGATAACCTATGCCTCCGAAGAGGGGGTGTTTGGGGAAAGTGATAGGTTGAGCTAATGACTTATTTAGGCGTATATAGTAATACCGTTGCAACCACTAATGTGGGTACAGAATTAGAGCTAAAAAAGAACCCGAAAACAAAGAAGAACGAGCTATCTGTTAAAAGCACCGCCGTTCAAGACAGGCACTCTTTCTCCACAGGGTCTTTAGAAGGAGCAAATCTTAATGTAGCTAAAATACGAGTAGTTAGTACCCTACCCGATAAAGAAGTAGATGCTAAGATCAGAGGCAAGGCGTACGTAGGGTTCATATTAACTGAAGTACAAGAAACACATAATGAGAAGGTTGAATTAGTACCTCTACCAGGTGATACCTACGCCAGTTATTTCTATGGAGCCAGTCCTAGGCAGTTTAATTTTAATGGTGTTCTTCTAAACACAGAACAAGATAAATGGCGCGATTCCTTTGAGCAGTTATACGAGAAGTACTTAAGAGGGTCAGCCTCTTCTAGGAATTTTAACATAGTACAAATTAGATATGGAGGTAGAATAGTCAGTGGTTGGCTACTTAATATGAGTCAGCAACAGAGCAGCCAAAGTGACTTATATGCACAGTTTAGCTTCTCAGTATTAGTTAGCCGCATAGATATGCTAAATAAGAGCAAGGATAACTACGTAGATTACTTAGTAGACCAGGCAGATGCTTTCAAAGCCTCGGACCTAAGTAAAGATTATGCTATACTAGATAATAGTAACTACAACTCCATGGTAAACCCCATACGGACAGGTACAATAGTTCCCCCTAAAAGACCTAGGAGGTCCGGAGGTAGACGCCGTGGTAATAACGGTTGTTATTTTACGAATATGGAGGGGGATGCAGGTAATGACAATTTAAACGGATCAGCTACTATATCTGACCACATTAACGACTCTTCTACATGTACTGTGTTTGATGCAATACAGAACCAAAGAGATAAGATAGCAAATATAGCCAAGGAGCTAAATGATAAAATAGCTAAGGGAAACATCTCAGAAGCAGAAGTAGATCGTCTGGCTAAAGCAAAAGAGGACATGATAAAGAATCTAAATAAGAAGCTGAAGGACCCAGTAGTTATTAGATCTGCCCAACGTGACTCAGATGCTGCCGAACTTTATAAATATAATCAAAGTGTTGATGAAAGTAAGCGGGTAGATAGCGTACATAAAATACCGTATAGAAAGGAGCAAACCGACAGCCTTAAGGGGGGCCATGGTTTTAGCAACTCAAGAACAGAGGTACTTGGCAAAGATGGGAATGTCGTAGGTTATACAGAGAGAGAACTTGCGAAGAGTAATAAAGGCGACATCGTAATAAGAACTACTGCCCGTTCTACTTTCAAAGATGTATCTAATGAGAGAATGTCGGAAATAGAATCAGGTAAAGGGGAGCCCCCCACTACGGAGGAGGAGAAAAATGAGGGGGTGCAAGCAGCCATGGCTGTAAACGCAGCTCGTGAGCAAGTAAAGAAAAATAAAGCAAAAGCGGCAGCAGACAGAGAGAAGAAAGACCAATCCGACGCTAATGCGAAAGCCAAAAAAACTAGAACAAGGACTAAGCAATGAGCTCTAAAGTTATAAACAAATTTAGCAGCATTGTTGAGGGGGTACCTACCGGAACTCTATTAAATCAGGTTTCTATTACCTTAAGTTCGGAATATGTACAGCCTGACCTAGAGACAATAGGAAGTCCCTACATCAGTAATTTAGAAGGGACTACTTTAACACTAATACCTGATACAATGTGGTTAGAGGGAATAGAGATAGAGATAAATTGTCCTAACTTGCCCACTATCAAATACATAGTACCTTATAACAGGTATATATATGCCCCAGAGCAAAGACTGTATTCTCTAGACAATTTAGGGCAGACAGATAACTTACCTAAACTACTTAACCTTGGGCTTATAACTACTTTTGAGAAGTCTTTATTAGACAGCATGGGGCCTAAACTAGAAGACCTAATGTTAAAAGTATCTAAATGCTTAGTAACTGTGTTCATTTACAATACACCTACTACTGTAAAGGATTGTACTACTTTGGTAGGGTTTAGACGTATGTTGCAGATTATGCATATGTTTGGACTGGATTCTATAGTGGAGTACATACTAAATAGTCCTGGGCCTGAAAGAGAATGGTTTAGGAGGGCTAATATACAAAGTCCTTTATCCGACACAGAGGTATTTGAGAAGTATTTAGCTATAGAAAAAGAAGTGCTAGCATTAGAGAATACAATGAAGGCTAAGAGCTTAAATACAGACTTCATACATACAATAGACCTGCAGGTAGACCCCAAGCTACCTTGGAATTCAGTACTTAAAGGTATAGTAACTTTATTTTGTGCACTAAGGTATACACATGACAATTCAAAATTCAGCTACTAGGGTAGATTACAAAGTTTACATAGCAGGGGTATTAGTACCTTGTTCCTCTGTAACGGTAACTACTAGTGTTCCTGGAACTAGTAGTGCTCAGCTTAGCCTACCTGCTCACCCCTTACTTATAAGTTTAGGTGAGGGGGATAGACTACAGGTAGCCATATTTTACCTAGACTCTAAAAAAGATACAGGTGAGTTACAATGGTGCTTGCTGTTTGAAGGTTATATAGCAGGGCAAAACTTCGTATCCAGCCCTATGTCTAGGCAAGTTACGTTTTTCGCCATGTCTAATATAGGAATATTCGATAGCCTATACCTAGAGTTTTTAGGAGGTAAGGGCCGGGGTAAAGTAGGTAAGGCAGATAAAATAACACCTGATGAAATAACTATGAAGGGTAATTACCCCAGAAGGTTCTTCACAGAGGGGCTAAATAACAAAGTCTACGTAAAGAGGCCCTTTGATCTAATAGGTAATATATTCCTAGCTACTACCGGTAGGTTCTTAGATAGAGACATAGCTAGTAAGACCAGCACTAAGAATGTAGATCAACAGGTAACTAGATTAGTAGAGATAGCAGGTATTAACAGAGCTCGTAGAGGTACTAACACAGAGGGCCAATACCTAACCCAAGCAAAAGAGGTTTTAAAAGGGCTTAAGCAAGATTCTAAAACTACAAATGCTGATAAATTAGCGGGCCTTATAAACGGATCTAAGAGTGAAGATGAGCTAAAGGACTTATTAGCAAAGATAGACGAGGAGTTAATAAAACAAGAACTTGAGAAGAATGTAGGTAAGAGAAATACTTTTGTTAGAACTCCCGCTAACACTGGATTTTTCGCAAGATACTTTAATCTAACTAAGTTAGAACAGCACTTTGTAGCTAGTCCTATAATAGAAGGATACCCTGATAAAGACGTCTCTAAGTTACCCTCAGGTATGTTCCCTATGCTGAGAACTTCTAGGGGGCGCAAGTATATGAGGGCGGTTACTAGGCAAACAGGACGTAGGTTTGGTCAAGGGGGTAATGTAACTTCGTTTATAACTAACTTATTTAATATGGCGTCTTATGAGGTTCTAGATATACTAGCGCCTCCTATCTGTGGTGCAGATAAAAATGGGTTACCTAAAGGGCCGTTTACCCCCGGGGATACTAATAATAGGATAGTACAACATGTAACTAAACCTAATACACCTTATGGCTTACCACCTAGTTGTAACGCTATCTTCCCCTGCATGGTTAAAAGTTGGAGCTTGGGTAAGCAGTACGGCAGTATGCCTACGAGGGTATACTACGAAAGGGCTTCCCAAGGTAGGAAGCTGAATGTTAAGTCTAACAAAAAAGGATACGCAGACCATGGTACCCATGTAGGCTACCCTGCCAAGGTTACTAGGCATGCACAAGATGCTAGTAAATTGAAGACTTCCTCCTTAGAAGTATTAGTATTTCCAGAGGAATACTATAAAGGCCCTAACTGCGTATTTAATGAAATATCTCCGTTACTATATGAGATTAAAAAGCAGGAGAACTCCGGTAGGTTGGGGGAAGTAGAGAGTTCTAGGGCTGAGCCAGTAGAGCTGTTCGATAAAGGAATACCTGCAGATCAAGTAAGCTTCTTACAAGAAGCACTACTTAAAGCTAAGGCTAAAGGAAACTCAAGTTACGGTCTTTATGTCAAGCAAGCTCAGATAGACTATGTTAATGGCAGAACTGCTGGGACTAGTTTCTCAGCTAGTTTAATCTTTAACCCAAACATAGTAGCTGGGTTTAGCAGCTTACTATTTGATAGCGCCGAGACTAACTGCCATATGATAGGCTATGTTAGGCAGGTAACGCATACTCTAGCTCAGGGAAATAGCGGTACCAATGTGTCTTTTTCAAATGCTAGATCTCTAAGAGACATGTTGACGGGTATAATAAACCAAGGCGGTGAGTATGCTATGCATCCTATGGAGCCCCTAACCGAGATTAGGGAAGTTTTCCAAGTAGAGGAGGTAGCTAGTCATTATTTCGGAAATCTACTCTACAGTAATTCTAATGAGTTTAGAATACACAACTCTGCTCTAGTAAACGCTAAGGAATCCAGTGATGCGTTAAAGTGTTTGACTCAAGAGCTTGAGGATCTAGAAGAGAGTATAGCTAAGGAGACAGATGAGGTTAAGAAACAAAGCTTATCTACTAATTTGGAAGAGCTGAAGGCTAAGGTATCAGAAGCAGAGGACTCAGACATAATAGATAGTACTATATCTGAAAGCAGTACAGAAGATGGATTTAACTACGTACTGAACTGGAAGGGATTAATAGAGTTAAAAGCCGCTAATAGCGGTAAGGAGGCTGACGGCATAGTCGATGTAAACAAGTATGTAGGGAGCAGCAGGGATACAGAGTTAAGTAAAGAAGATAAGCGTAATATATATGAAAGATTACTGAGAGGTCATATAGTGGCTAAACCGGCTTTTAAAGACGTATTTGAAAGCCTACCTGTAGCTATGCGTTTTGTATCTAGACCTGTGTGTACTTTAGAAGAATACATTGACTTCTATAAGCATGCCCCTGACTTTATTTCAGGAGCCAGCTCTATTACTGGTGGTAGAGGTAGAGGCACTCGGGCTGGAGTTAAGTACTTAGATTCAGTTAATAATCAAGCTAAGTACTACAGTATAATAAGAGAGTTTGTAGGAGGCCCTGGATTCGAACCGGGGGCTAAAGTAAAAACTACTGAATCTAAAGATGAATCAGATGATAAGATGCCTCAGACAGCCCTTGAACTAAAGTATAAGACAGGGGATGATGGGGTTATAGTAGACAGGGTTTTCTCCAACTTAAGAGAAGGCGCAACTGCTTCCGTACAAGATTTACCTGACTTAGCACAGGATTCTCAGGAGGTGTTACTTCTTTACTCTGATATAATTAGTTCAAGAGGTAAGCTATAAATGACTATGTATAACAAACAAGATGATGTAAACGCTTGGAACCAGTGGAAGAACTCTGGAGATCGTAAGGATCTCGGGGTATTATTCAACAGGCTGGAACCCGTTATTCAAAAAGAAGTAAGCAGATGGGCTTCGGGCCCAGTAGCAAGGCCCGTCCTTAACTTAGAGGCTAAGAAACTTAGCCTTAAGGCATTTAATACTTTTGACCCAAATAAAGCTAAACTCAATACCCACCTTACTAACAACCTAAAAGGGCTTAGTCGTATAGTTTATACACATACTAATCCAGCTAGGATGCCAGAACATCAGGTATTAAAACTTAATACTTTCATGTCTGCTAAGCAACACCTAGAGGAGGAGTTAGGGAGGGAGCCTACTTCACAGGAGCTAGGTGAGAACTTGGCGTGGGGTACAAAAGAGGTGGATAGGTATTCAGGGCAGCTAAGGACTGGTTACAGTACCTCACAACCTGTGCCTCAGGGGTTTGATAGGTATGATTCAGATAAGGTCTTTTTAGACTTTGTATACAATGATTTAGTGGATCAAGATAAGTTAGTCTTTGAGTACACCACTGGGTATGGGGGAAAGCCTATACTTAGCGCCAAAGACCTTATAGGGAAAACCAAAATGACTCAGGGTCAAATAAGTCATAGCAAGAGAAGAATACGTAAACTAGTCGAGCAAGCGAGAGGTTTTAGATGAGCGTAGTTAATAGTGCTGAATTGGCTAACTATACAGCAAGCAGATCCCACTCGGAACTATTAGAAGACATCAGTCATCTAATAGACTTAGATATTATAGTATCAGCTGCAGGAGCTACAGAGATAGGGTGTAATCAACGATTACCTTTTAAAACTTTGTTCAACCTAAGTAGAGCCTTTGTGGTCTATAGAGATGAGTTTGGCAAGCGATGTACTAGTGAGGATGAGCCGCAAGAGACCAGCATGTGTCTCCTTAAAGGCTACTACGATTGTGTCAAGATAATACGCACCTTAAATAAGTACGTTAACAGATTTATGCAAATTTCTGATAAAGATTATTCGGAGTACTATATGAGATTGGCAGAAAATAAAGAGGGTGCTCAATACACACAGAATATAGTGAGCGAATAATATGTCTGACTTAGCTATTTTCCCAACACCTTTACAGACAGAGCCTAGCGTATTAGAAGACATAAGGGCCGTGTATAGGGCTACAGAAGTATCTCTAGGTATAAGCAAGTTCGGGGAGATACTCACAGAACCTCCTAGTTCTAGTAATAGGTGTATACAGCAGGTAATGCGTATACTGTTGAGCGATAAAGGCTCGGTTCCTTCAGAACCTAGGTACGGTAGTACCTTAGGTAGACTCAGAGAGGGATATGACCCAGGCACTATAGTGGAGGACGTTATCCTAATACTACTGGATATAGAGAACCAGTGTAAGTCTAAGGACTTATTAGGCAACACACCTTTAGGCGCTCAGTTAAAATCTATAGAATTGTTAGATCTAGATGTATCTACTACTAACGAACTTAAGCTATCTCTAGGAGTAACTACTGTTTCTGGTATAGCTAAGTCATTTGACGTAATTGTATAGTAAGGGCACACCATGTTTAGCAATCAAAAGATAAAAAGACCTGATATTATTGAGGTTCAAGGTGCTTTGAGATCCCTTATAAGGGCTAAGTATCCTGATATAGTGGTAGAGCCAGGATCAGCTTTAAATGATCTAGTAATACGCTCTATGGGTTATCTAGCTGCGGCAATTAAGTCTGAAACTGATCAGGTAAAAGACAGGCTGTACTTAAATAAACTACAAAATAGTACTGAGAGTAACACTCAAACCTTGTTGAGAGACTTAGCAAGTAACTTCTTAGTTAGTGCAGACGATGTACCTCCTCAGAAGGGCGTAGTTAGTTTTGTATTTAACAGCCCTGCGGTTAGAGTTATACCTGCCAGCATCATATTAACTAGGGGTGATGTAGGTATAATAATTAAGTTATTCGATAGTTCCGAGGATATAACCTTATCATCCGGTGACTATATAGCCCTAGGTACTGGGGATGAAATCGAATACAGCTACTCGGTATTAATGGAAGTAGTAGGGTCCGGAGATACAGTTAATATAACTCCAGGAACTTTTGAGACTTCTGTACGCTTACCTAACTTAATAAGGGTAGAGAATAGCACTGTGTTTTTAGGAATAACAGCTACTGACTTCACACGTAGAAGTTTAGTAGATAAGATGCGCTATGCTCAGACCCTAAGAGGTTTTCATTCTAGGAATAGCATACAAGCTACTCTATTAAATGAAGGGATACCCAACTTAAAGACGGTGGTAGGTATAGGGGCCGGTGACCCCGAGATGGCTAGGGATGTAATACCTACTACTATAAATAGCAGTAGGTTCCACAGTCTAGGAATGGTTAACATTGTAGTCAACTCCCGTTTAGAGACATTAACTAGTGCCTTAGATGCCACAACCATGCAAACCCCAGCTAGTCCTATAGTAGCAGTTATCTCACTAGTTAGGGACGGAACTAGCCTTACTCGAGTTAGCGACTTTGGGACAGCTAGGTACTCACGTACATATACAAATAATGTAACTACTATAACATCTTCTACTATAGAAGAGGGGGCGGCTATACCAGCTGGTTCTGTCTCTATATATGTATCAGAGCAAGACAATATGTTGTTAAATGGAAGTTCTACCTTAGGTAAGTATACCCTTACAGTAGCCGAGGGGGAGGAGGGCGTTACTTCTTCTAGATTTTGGGTGGATAACAATATCCCTGTTATACAGGCGTTAATAGATTCCGATACTTATAACACCCTAGGTTCAGACACCAAGGCTATGGCATCTATACTAGTAGAGGTATTAGTTCCTACTATACGGATTAAGCCCGTAGTAGGTCTATCAACCAATGCTATAAACACAGCTGCCCTTAAACGAGCAATAGTGAATCTTATAAATACTTGGGATAATACATACGTATTACCCGTAAACGAGATAGTTACTAGTATATCTTTACTATTTGGAGGTACTATCTCTAATGTTCATATGACTGGTAATATAACATACATAGCTAACTTGCCTGACGGTAGGTCAATAGGGTATTCTACCTCGGATTACATAACCCTAGAGGACACATCTAAACAACTTATACCTGAATCTATAGTTTTAGAGGACCTATCAAACATGCAGGTATCTGATAGAGTAGTCCAGTACCTATGTGAGCCACAAAACATTACAATAGAGGTCTTAGATGTTTGATCCCTCTACGATACTAAAGTCTTTACCTAGTATATGGCGAACTAAGTTTCAAGATAGAGACCTACTTAGTCTAGTGTATTCTTTCTTAGGTACCTATATAAGTGATTGCTATAGGGGAGCCGTAGAGGAATTATCCTCCCAATCATTAGAGTATACTCCTTTAACTAGGTCTAAGGTTTGGAAATGTATAGAGCTAAATAGTTCTAGTAGATTCTACGTAAGAGCCAATGATAGCCAACACCCCTCGTATGCGATATATGGCTTATTGGAGATAGACGAGGTGTTAGACTCCTGCTCTAGGTTATACAATATACCTAGTGTAGAAGGAGCATATCTAGAGATAACGAAAGACTACATTTTAGCTAGGTCAGACAGTAATATAATTAAAGCCATAGAGGCCAGAACCAGTCAGACTAACTTTTTCCAGCGCTTTGATAGGTACATAATATTTATAGGGAGCGACCCTTTTTTAGGTATTGGACAGATAGATCCTGCTAATGATTCCATCTATTACCCATTAATCTTCAAGGTTAATAAAGACTCTTTGACTGTTCTGGAGCAGCAGGATCTAGCTGAAGGGAATGTATTAAGTATAACTCATTTAGGTATAACTTTCCCAGCTACCATCTCAGATGTAGAAGAGATAGACAGCGGTAGCTCCTATGCTATTATATTAGATATAGATAGTTTTGGAAACATAGCCAATAACGATGTATTAAGCATTGAGGGTCTAGCAGCCACCCCCCTAAAATGTTCTGTGTTGGGAGGATATGCACTACCGAGGGACTTGGTAAAAGTGTGGGCTTTTGACTGCGAGGTTGATCAATTTCAACTACAGTATAAATTCGGACATCTACTAGGTTTTTCTGATGGTTTTCAAAAAAGTACCAAACAATATAAGAACCTATTGAGGCTAATACTAGAAGCTAGGTTACGAACCGTATCTACTGATTTACTCCGCAGGTTAGGAGATGTGTTATCCGGGTCAGAGATTATAGAGTACCAGGAGGAGTATGAAGGCTTACGCACGTTAAATATAGTTACTAATAGATTAACAACATCTGTGACTGAGTATAGTTTGATCCCTAAAGCGCCTATAAATTACAAGGTTATTAATAACATAAATACCCTAGTGACCGACTTCGGTCCAATAAGTAGTTCTGATCTGGTAGAAGTAGTTATAGGCGAGGGTCACATATTTGACTTAATATCGCAGGGTTTGCAAGAATCTAGAGTATTAACTTTTGTAAGTTTTGAGGAGGGCTCCCCAGGAGCAATACTATGTTCTACAGACAGGTTTAGTTTAATAGTTTACGCAAACATCTCAGACCTAACTGTACCCGCCTCTGCTAAGGTTGTGTATGGGGTACAGTCCTACGAGTTTATAAATCTAGACGTAACTACTATGGCTATATCTAGACTAGATAACAAAGTAGCAGTAGGTATAGGGGAACCTATAAACCCTAGCGTGTATATAACTGATGTTAATAGTAGCGGTGACTGGTGGCAGGATGTAGGATTAACAATACCGCCTAACGTTTGGGATACAGACTACTCTCCTAGGAGAGAGATATCTAGTGGCCTATGGAATACTGTGGTAGGTCAAATGCCACACCATAGGGTGGGGGACTACTTATTTCATATAGACGAAACCAACCAGACCACGCAGGAGACTTCCTACCTGCTATTTAGAGATTTCTTACAAAATAAGGTTGCGGTACTAAATACCTATACATACGCTACTAATTCTACTACATATAATAACTTAACTCAGCTCCGTAACGTAAGCCACCGGTTAATTAACCTAAGTAAAGTTATACTGCCTATACAGAAATTAGGCTTCGTAGAGTTTATACCGGCGGCTAGCGAGTCGCTGTCTATATCGGTAGGGCAGCACTTAATAGAGGACCCCATACCTATGGCGCTAAATACAGGTATTGGCTCTATTAACCCTACAGTAGTAGTGGAATTAGAGACGGAACTAACCTACTCAAATATAAATATATCGCTAACTATATCTGGGATTAATACGGGCGCTGTTATACTAGGTTATAAGAACCCCTACTTATTACTGGAGTTGCAGACAGTACCTACTAATGCAGAGTTAGATAGTTATGTGAATATAAGTGGCGTATTTGGTAAAGTGGTATACACTACTAACTTCGTAGGAGCGGATAGCATCTTTACAGTAGTAGGCGCATCGTACCCAGAATATACTCAGTACTATGGATTCACAGATGACTACACTACCCGCCAATCCTTAGCCATTACTACTGAGGCTGGTGTTTCGGAAGGATCCATGACGGATAACATTGATTCACCTACCGATAGTCCTATAGATATAGAAGTAACTTAAAGGAGTTAAACAATGCAAAGTAATGCTTTAAGCCTCCAGGGCCTAGTTACCGTAGAGGTAATTACTCCCGAGGGGGAAACGATATATAAAAGTACTAAGAATAATACCTTAGTTAAGGAGGCGCCTAAGATTTTATTAGGTAATATACTGCCTTACATAATGGGTGTATCTGATAGCAGGTCTTTCAGTAATACAGCTAACGATGGTAGGCCTACTATATCACCTGGGGATGGAGGTCCAAATTCTACCCTGGCAGTATCCTATGTGTCTTTAGGCTATTATGAGGATGGGGAGCCTGATCCCTCACTAGCACCTGTAACAGCTAATGACCTTACTATGCAGGTAGCATCAAATAGGATCGCATACAAGATTATAACTGACTATACCTTAGATCAATACTCAGCTAGTTACGTAGCATCTTTCACAATAGGGTCAGGGGACGAGGATAGGAATTATGTAGAGGCTGCGTTGATGTGCCCGGCCTTAGCTATGGGTAGTGTTTCTGGCTACATGGATATACCTGACCCTGAAGGAGGTATGTTTGACTCTACCAAGTTAGTGATGTTCGCTCACCAGATACATAGTCCTGTTCAAGCTAACGAAGGTAATACTATTAAGTATACTTGGACTATAAGCATGCAAGAGCCTAGTTAAGGAGGATACATATGTCTATTACTTACGCCACAACTAATATAACGGCTATTGAAGATGGGGACGCTATATCAGCGGCTGTACTAAATGGCCCATCAGTTTCCTTATCTACTAGGACTGACGAAATCTTACGTAGTTCTAATTACGATGGTTTTATAAGAGAGTACACCTCTAATTGTTTAGTGAAACTAACCCCTACGCTAGAAGGTGTTGACCCCACAGTAACATTGAAAACAACTGTTCAGAGCGTAGATGGTTCACCTACAGGTACTTTCCGAAGATACTATAGCGTTGCTCTCAGCGGATCCGCCTTAAGTATTTACTCGGAGTCTAGTGTCGGAGGTAGATATGTGGTTCCAGGCTCCTCATTTAGCTCTTATTTCTCAGACTCTTCTGAGAACGTGCTGTCTAATTACCTAGTTACTCCCGGGGACGGCATATATTTAAAAGCTCCCCTGAGGAATACAGGGACTACCGAGTCCGCTACTAATTACCCTGATCTAATAGCTCCTAAAAATGAAGCACAGTCTTCAACAAATCAATATGTAACTACTACGGGAGTGGCTAACTTACCTCAGTTAGTTAAGTTACCTATGCTTACGGAGATTACTTTATTAGGTGAGACTAAAGAGGATCTTCTAGTACTTATACAAAATAATTTCACATCCGTAGCTACTATAAGTGTAGATACCACCGATGATTCTATTTCTATAAGTGACTCCACCTCTGCCACCCTGACTCTACGTCTAAACGGTGTCCAAGGTGCTATATGTGAAGTCACTCATATACGCAATAGTCCTAATGAGTTAGACTGTATTATAACAGTAGTAGGTTCTACCGGGCCCATATTTAGAAATACCGATACTGGTAGCCCTACAGCTACGGCTGGTATTACTGTCAGCGTTTTTAAGTCAGACATAGAGCAAGATGCCGCTACATCTACACCCCTAAGTGCTGTTACAGGTTATCTAATAGTTCCTAAGACCCTAGACCCTGCATACAGGTATATACCTCTGGTTAGGTTAACTGAATCTAGTTTGGAAGTAGGGGACACGAGCTTTAGTCTAATAGCTAACTACGATTACTCCAATGGAGACATACCACTTATTAACTTAAATGGCGCACCTTCGGGAGCAGCACCTACGTCCTCGGATTCAGGTGTGAAAACACACACTGTATATCTTTTAGATAAAGAGCCACCAATCACAGAGGGCATATATACTATTAAGATGCCTATATCTGAGATAGATTTTAGCAATGAATTATCTAGCCTACTATGGGATACAGATAGTTTATTACTGAGTAAAATAAAATCAAAGATCATAACAGGCTCTACTCTTAGTATAGTCTCCGCCAGGTATACTCCTATTTCTAATATAGCTACTGCTGGGTCATTATCTAATTTGGATTTAAGTATTAACTGCTATACCCCAGGTCTATCTTCTGAAACTATAAGCTTTAGCGTAAACCCAGTAAACACCTCTGCGGCTTCTCTATATGATAATGGGGCTACACTAGAGGTATTACCCGAAGCAGGGTCTACTTCTTCTGTAAGCGGAGGGGCAGGTCTTACCAGTCTGTCTTTAGCGGCATCGGTTTCAGAATCCGCGTCGGCTAATATGTTATCAGGTAAGTTCTATATAGAGATAGACCTACTTATATCCTAGTAGTGGGTGCTTGCCTATCAAAGTAGTCCTGACTTCTCGGCTAGATCTAGTATTTAGTAGAGGGCCTTTAACTATATCCTTGCATAGTAGGGCAGCGGCGTAGCTATCACAGATATCCTCCTGATTAGAAGTACACCCAAGCTTAACAGCGTGTTCTATGACGGATTGCTTACTAGCTCTACCACTACCTGTCAGATACTTTTTAAGTTGGGTTGGTGCGGAACCTACCATAGGGATACCTAGCGAGCTTACGGTTAGTTTTATAACACCCAGCACCTCTCCTAATATAAACTCTTTATGGGTGGAGCCATAGGATGGAGATTCGTAAACACATAGAGTAATGTGTTTATTCGATATAAAACTCTTTATATCCCTATTAATATATTGTAATCTCGCACAGTCACGTAACTTACGAGGTTTGATTAAGTGAACTTCACAACTTCCGTCACTGCCTAGCAATGTTAAACCAGTGCTAGTAGCACTAGGGTCTATACCAAGAAAGTATTCTAACATGGCCGATTCTCCTAAGATAGATTTACATATAAGTACAGCTACTGTGGATATTAATGAAGGTAAGTACTCCATAACTATCGAAGCTATTAACCCCTTAGGAATAGCCTCCGAGATATTTGTAGTAACTAGAGCAGATGACCAGCTTAACACATATACCTTTAACAGAGTGGCTTCACTATACGATATGAAAAATCTAGAAGCAAGCTCTGTTACTGAGGATGATAGCTACAGAGTTAGTTCGTTTACTATAGAGACAACCTCACTAACCCTCATTAAGGATTACAAGGATAATATACCTAGAGTAGTACAAGCTCTACTAGATTCTTCAGCCAAGGGCTTGGAATTAGACATACTATTGAATACAGATAGTACTATAACCATAGTAGGAGAATCTGAATGAGTAGAAGTTATAATATAACAAGAAGTTTACTATTTAATAGTAGTACAGGATACTGGGTTTTTAACATAAGTGTAAATTCGTCCATTAATTTAAATCCAAGGGTATTTCTAGTAGAGAAGTACGTCTCTGCGGGGGAGTCTATAGCTACCTCCGCAAATACAACTAACTATGTAAGATGTTTGCTTAGGAATGAACCTATTAGTGTGTCAGATGAAACAGATACCTCTGAGAGGCCACTAGACGGCTGGGTATCTCATAGAACCAATACTATTAGCAGGAGTTTCTATACCTACGAAGAGGCAGTTAAGTCCCAAAGTAGCATACTGGCTACTCTTAAATCTAATACTGAAGACTATAAGTCTTTAAAACCTACAAAAGAACCCAGGTTAGTAGTTATAAATATGTCCTCTAAGGATAAAATACCTACTGGGGGAGATATAGAGGCTTATAAGGGGGATGTTATATCACTTCAGCTAGTTAATGGTCCTAGGTGTGAGCAGGTTGTTTCCGATAAAGCGGTTTTAGCAGTAGGGGGGTTGAGTTTACGCAGGGTAACATCTAACTCTATTTCTATAAAGTTACTAGACAACTCCCACACTAAGATAGGCCTACGAGACTCCGATACCTCAGTTGAGTATACAGTAGGTGTCACAATGTTATCCACGGATGAAGCCCAAGTAACGGAGAATTTATAATGTCTAATACAGATAGCCCTATATACATACAGCAAACTAGAAGAGGCGTTTACGACAGTGAAGGCACCGTTAACTACCAGATAGTTACTGAAGTAGTAGCCAATAGTAGTTATACCGGAGATGTTAGAGACCCAGTGTACTTATTAAATCTTTTCGTAAATACAATAATAGATCCTGAAGACCACACCCAAGATACGTTCTCTAACTATTCTACTCTTGCAGATTTGGACCTAATACCTACGAATAGAGAAACGGCAGTAAATGCCTCTATGAATAAATATAGGGACAATGTAAATACTATAAGTTTCGATAACTTAAGCGTGGCCACTACTGCGGCTAAGGTAGTTAGAGATGCGGTCAATAATATTGTAGACACATACCTAAGGGTAAAGGCTGATTTTATAGGATCAGATATACACTATATGCCTTACGCCCCAGAAGTAACAGCTTTAAGGGATGAGTATATACAAGCCTATATTGCTAGTAGGGATTCCAGGATTGCTGCAGAAAGTGCCCAAGAAGAAGCCCAGGTTTCCCATAATACCGCCGTAGCTATAGAAGCAGTTAGATCCGACTGTAAGGATACAGTTTGTAGCATAGCAGATATTCTAGCTGCCGCCCAAACATTATGTCAGTTAGTAGGGTCTAAGTATAAGGATACCTTAATAGAACTAATAGATGCCGCTCAGGCTACAGATGCTACATTAGATACTGTAGCAGGGTTTAAAACTTGGTTAGAGGATAATTTTGCTAATCAGAACATATTACATGATTCCAATTTTTTACAAGCGGTTGCCTCTGACTCAGGAACTGGATTAAATCTATTATCCTTAGTGTTGCAAGTAGCATATAAGGCTCAGGCCGACTGTTCTACTATGGGTACTACACTAACGTCGGCACAACAAGATGTAGCCTCTAAACTCTCTAACCTAAAAGAAAAGCAACAGCTTAAAAACGCTGCTGCCCTCTCAGAGGAGAGCGCCTTAGGCACTCTGGCTATCTACTGCCCTAACTTAGACCCAGCCTCTGTCTGAGACATAACATCTAGTAGCTTTCTCTTTATAGAGGCTACACCTATTCTGCGTTTAACCCGGGTACGGTAACTTACATCCCCAGACATAGAAGCAGGCATATCTACTTCTAACGCAGTTAACATAGATACTACTACTTCTAGCACCTCGTATAAACCAGCACGTTTTGTATGCTGCCACAGTCTAATCATTTTGGCTAAGGTCATACCTGCATTACCTGATTTATTTTCTTCCCAGGCTCGGAGTACTTTAACACCTCCTGTGAAGGAGGTAAAGCCAGAGTCCGAAAGGTCTGTGAAGTTCCTCCTATCGAAACTAGCTTTATCTATAACAGAATATCTATCTTTCCTCAGAGCACAAACTACTTGACTTGCATATATAGAAAGTAAGTTATCTATAGCCACCCCTGTATTAGGCATGGAGTCTTTTCCCAAAAACTCTATTTCAGGTAGGTAATCTGTATTTATACGGAGTATATCTAATAGTGCACTACTTGTATCGGCCCCTACTATATACGCCAGAGTTTCCTTTGATATAGTAACATCTAGGTCCTTACTTTCAAAAGGACCAGATAGAAGTGAGCTTAAGGGCAGGTCGTAACTTCTACTTAGGAAAGAAAAGATGCTGATAGTGTGGCCTACCTCTGAGGATAACTCTCTCCATATAATTTTTTCCCAAAGGTGACTAAATACCTTTATATAGGTAGTCAACGTTCTGTTTATATTGAACGACTTATGTCCTGCAGCTATCTCTCTCCTGACATCGGTTTTCTTAGGGTACAACCTACCACTAGGCATCACTACATGATTTTTAGAACAAGTTCTTCTATACATAGAGATAGCCAACGCCTTGCTATACTTCCGCATATTAGCTAAGCATTGTGAGTAGGGGCTACTATACTCTATAAAACACAGCGCCTGCTTATAGTTTTTAAGGAATGAATTCTCCATAACATCTATAGTAACATCGTCATCGGGCAAGTAAGCACCGCCGGTACTATCAATAGTTAGTTGATTATACCTACCTATAAGAAGAACCAACGCTGGGTTATTGAAGGGAACTTCTTCATTTGTCCTATTACCTGGGATGCGCCAAGACGAGGCTACGTAGCAATCTTGCCTCACAGGGTCTGTCCCTAGGTATGCATAGTCAAAATACAGTAGGGACCACATAATATCTAATATAGAGTCTAAAGCCTTACCTTCAAAAGTGCATACTTCTTTTTTGCTGCCTAATAACTCCGTAGAACCATATCTGTTTATAAGAATACTCAGATCAGGCATCTCGGCGTGTATACTGTACTTAAAGGGCAGGGGGGTATCTAAAGGAGTAGATAGCTCTGAGGGCTGTATACCATGGTAATCAATTATAAACTGCCTTAGGCTCCAAAACCCCGACCCGAATATACTCTGCGCTTTATCAGATTCTCCTAGTACTATAAGGTGTATACCTGCCGGATTATCTAGTAAAGTACATATTTTATTAAATATTGACTGGCTGATCCTACAAGGTATCCTAGAACCCATACCTAAGAACGGAGATACCCCGTAATACATGTAGGGGCTCATATACCCGTTACCTGCCCTAAGATGGGACTCCTTGCATGTATAATAATACCCCTGCTCAGAGGGTAATGATTCTAGCTTTACTCTAGCCTCTGACATAGGCTGGCTATAGGTAGTATTAATACCTAAGGTAGGCAGAGGTCTACCAGAGTTACTGACACCCCAGCATCCCCGGGGCACTAACTTAGAATTTAAATTCTTATCTACCCAAACCCCCCCGCTTATCAGCCTTGCTAGGAGGCTATTACCATCATCTCCTGTGAGGGTTCGCATACCTTGTGAGTCCGGCGTTATAAAAGCCGCTACACACCAGTCTAGTGGTTTAGTATCTATTGTAACACTACTAATGTCATCTAACACTGTTACTTCGTCGTCACCCTCAATACCAACTAAGGTAACCAGAGAGGTATTTACGAAGTCTTCGGTTATATACAACTACTTCCTCCTTCTTACATTCCTCTGAACTTTAACAACGTTTAACAACTCTAATATCTCTTTATCGTTCAACATCAGAGGTATATTTATGCTTATGATGGATTCACTTTCGTCTTCACCAACACATAATTCACCCTCTAGTATTACCCAACCTAGGGTGTCTTGGAGCTCAAAACTTAGGTTAAGTATCTTAACTTTAGCAGCTGGTACCTTAGCCATAATCTGGCTTAATTTTAATGTGGTCATTTATCTACTGATTCCCCTAATGAGCTTAATAACCCCAAGCTGTGTAAATTATACTTAGCAGGAGTGTTAGCTATACTGGTTAATATATCTAATACTATCTCTGTGGGACCCATAGTAGCGGGGTTACTACTGGGTTTATAACCCCAGTAGTACCTATGCCTATCAGAGGACAATTCTTTCTTATAGAAATGGGCACTCAGGGCAGTTGGGCCAAAGTCAGTTTTAGCCCCAAAGGGTCCATACCACATTTTACTACTTGGGCTAACATATAGCGATATAGCTGACAGGGCTAAGTTCATCCTAGATTCAATAGTAACAAACCTATTTAAGGGCTTACTGTCTTTAACCCTAAGATCATACATGTTAGCATAAAGAGTTGTATCTATTGATTCCGCTACTCCACAGGCACGCCATGATCTACCTTCAGGACTAGCTAGTTTCTCACCCTTACTAGGTTGTGTCATAACTACCCACTTATTCTTAGAATAGCTAGGTATACCCGGGAAACACTTTTCTAGTTTCTCGGTTTTAGACTTAATCCATGCCCTACTGGTCATTCCGTGGGTCGACCATTCTCTAGTCCTAGAGAATCCGCCGTGTAGCTCTAACATCTTCAGGGCTTGCTCTATCTCTATGGGTATTACTGAGGCCGGGTAGTACTCCAAAGAGCATTCTTCCATATGCCTAATGCAAGCACTAGCATACTTATCCAAATGACTACCTTCAAATATCCAGGTGGTAATTTTAGCAGCGGCAGTACCAGGAATCTCTGCTATTGCAGAAAATCTAGTTTGATTAAACCCAGCATTATATAGTATTAGTTCAAAGATCGCTCTAATGTACTGCTCTAAATTGTCAGTAGTAATCACAACTTCTTTAGAACCCGTGCAGTAGTCTTGGTTTATATAATTTCTATAATACCCGTTTTCCCAAGATGAGCCAGCATATCCCTTAGTTCCGCAGATATCTATTTTAACACAGCTAACACACTGTTCTTTGTAAAACTTAGCCGAGTCCTTTAGCTTTACATATTTCAGTCTATGATGCTTATATTTCTCAGATGTGTCTCCGGATGCAATATTTACGCCCGTAAAATCTAACTTTCCCCCAGACCCAATAGAGAATTTACTCTTTACTACAGAGGGAGGTACGTAGTTTAACCCTTCTTTAATAAGTAGAGATTTGGCGCGTCGTAAACTTATAGTTTTTCCCGAGGGGTCGACAGTAAGCTGCCCTCCGCTAAGAGTATTTAAGCAACCATTTCTATCTTCGCAGGTAATACAGCCGTGTTCCACAGTAGATTCGAAATTAGTGCATGTACTAACTAAGGCCTCTACTAAATTAGTCTTAGAAATAGAACCATTATCCTCAAACTCATAGTAATTTATAGCGCCATTCTCTGTAAACTGAGTCCATAGTATATACGCTATATCCTCCGGTACTCTAGTCAAATATAGTACCTGGTTCTCTAAATGATCAAAAGAGCTAACTATTGACTCCAGTCTTGCATCAAAGGACTTCTCCCAATAATGTTGGGTAACGGGTTTAGATTTGTTATGGACACAGGCTCTTAATATGAAGTTCCCTATAGTATTTCCACCAAGAGCCGACTCTCTGAAGTCTTTAAACTTTGTATTAAGCACTAGTTCTAAAGTGGACTGGTATATAGCGTAATCCGAAGATTTC
>Ga0315320_10000372_pt1 | contig 36369 bp, 30 predicted proteins | sample M140m21515metaG_FD_203458 | JGI IMG/M metagenome (GOLD analysis project Ga0315320, IMG submission 203458) | Ammonia-oxidizing marine archaeal communities from Monterey Bay, California, United States - M1 40m 21515 | ecosystem: Environmental > Aquatic > Marine > Coastal | place: USA: California... | reverse complement strand
AATCTTTTAACAGCATTGTCAACTCGTAATGACGAGCCGACGAAGGCATCACGACCTTTTGATAATGAGCGCGATGGTTTTGTTCTTGGTGAAGGTGCAGCGATGGTTGTGCTAGAAGAGCTGGAGCATGCACAATCTCGTGGAGCAGAAATCTATGGTGAAGTGGTTGGTTATGGATCGACGGCGGATGCCTATCGGATTACTGATACCCACCCAGAAGGACGTGGCGCCACCAGTTGTATTCGAATGGCTTTGAAGGATGCGGAGCTCGGTCTCAACGATATTGATTACGTGAATGCCCATGGGACAAGTACCAGTGTGAATGATAGAGTCGAATCATTAGCAATTAAGAATGTTTTTGAAGACCGGGCATATAAAATTCCTGTCTCAAGCACGAAGAGTATGATGGGCCATCTCATTGCTGCTGCAGGAGCAACAGAAGTTATTGTTTCACTGTTGGCGATTCGTGACGGTGTTCTACCACCAACGACAAATTACGACAGTCCTGATCCAGACTGTGATTTGGACTATGTCCCGAATGTTGCTCGAGAATCTCCTTGTCAAAGAGTGTTATCAAACAGCTTTGGTTTTGGTGGCCAAAATATTTCATTGATACTGAGCCGTTTTGCGAAATCGTGATAAGACACAGTAGAGTCGTGATAATAAGCAGTTCAGGGTCAACCGGCTAGAGCGTTGATTTTGGCGATAAAACCTTTGCCATTGGGTTTTTTGTGAAAAGCAAGAAAACCGGCAGGGTTTTCTTAACCGGTTGAACCATTTCGACCGATAGTTATTCCCAGTGGATGGTTTCGGCTGTTCGTGGTGGCATGTGGTGTGCTGCTTTGTGCATAGCCTAATTGTTGAAAACGCTTGGAAGATTGAAGCTATGAGACACCTTTCTGTCTGTCTGCTTGTTGTCACGGTTCTGGGTACGGCGAGCGGTTGTTCGCTGATCGACAGGCTGTTTTTAATCAACGCTGATAGTCCTTATTCACACCACTACGGTGGCTGTCCTGCTGGTTGTGAAGACGGGTGCGAGCAATGCAATGAAGCACCATGTACTGGCTGCCAGAGTGGTCTCTGTCCCTCGGGTGGCTGTAAGGATGGCTTTTGTCGACTCGGGAAAAATTGTAACGCGTGCAGCGCATGTGCAGACGGACGCTGTCAGGAAAGACATGTTGGACGGTACGGTGGCCTTGGAAGGCACCATTTGACCCCAGAAGAAGAATGCGAATTGCGTGGGTCAGATTATGGAGCAACATGTCCGCCAGGGCCTGCAAGCGGCGCTGTGGCATATCCTTACTACACAACACGAGGCCCTCGTGACTTCCTTGCAAAGTGCCCACCATCTATCGGGCCATAGTTTTTTTCAGCAGGTAAGTGATAAGCCAAGATCAGATTTTTGGAAAAAATCGATCGACAGTTGCTCGGCTCGGCGGTCTCGTGACTAATGAGACCAATATCATGGCGATCGTCGAACAAGCAATCATTGCTGCAACAGGCATTAATTGCCAGTAGCCATCAAAGTCGATTGCTGTTGGGACTGGAATATTGACTGTGAAATTCGCCTGAGCTGCAAAATCTGAGGCACAAAAGAGCCACAACCAACTGCCTGCAGCAGCTAAAATACAAGCGTAAGCGCCTTGTTTCGTGAGGCGGGGCCAGTACAGTGCTGCAACAATGAGTGGGAAGAGGCTTGAGAATCCACTGAAACACCACACCCCCAGTGTGAATACCCGTCGCGGCTCAAAGAGACTTAATGCATATGTGAGTGCGACAATGCCAATGATGAATAGCCGAGCGATCAGTAGTTGTTGGCGGTCAGACAAACTTCGTTGGCCGTAAAGAGGGCGAATGACATCTTCCGTGAACATAGTTCCAAGGCAAAGGAACTGACTATCTAGAGAAGACATGATGGCCGCCAGGATTCCTGCTGTTAGAAGTCCACTGAGTACTGGGCCGGCTAATTGCTTCACCAAAAAAGGCAGAACAGCATTTGGATTTGCAGCAACTGGTGGCGGGATCGAAATTAGATCACTTGTTGCCCATGCGCCAATTAGGACACATGGGACCCAGACAATTGCAATAAATAATGGGTGTGCAAAAATTGGTAATTTAAAACTTTCCGCACTGCGTGCAGTCAGCCAATGCTGGAAAAGATGAGGAAACATACCAACGCTTAGTGGTACGAGCATATATGTGAAAAATTTTTCAGGTGGGATATGCGTGCGGGTAAGTTTTTCAAGAGGGATTGAGCTGCTCGCCATTTGCAAACTGGCCCAGAAACTCTCTTGCCCTCCAAGCCTCCACGCAATGACTACAAATGTCACAAGGCCCAAGACCATGAAAACCAACGTCTGAAAAGTATTTGCCCATGTTGTTCCACGCATGCCGCCGAGAAAGACATAAATCAAAACGATGCCACATATTGCCAGAGAGGCCAATGGCTTTGGAACACCACCCTGCGATCCGTACGTGAAACTTGCCGGCTCATCACTTCTCGGATTCTGTGCCTGTTCGAGAAATTGAGGAAACGTTCCTTCCTCAAACGTGCCGCCGACGACTTGCCCATCTCGGATTGTTCCTGCAGTTACCTTGTTGATAACAGTTCCAGATGCCATGACCCCAATGAGAAGGTAGGGAATCACCAGCCCAACAAGCACGGGAAATAAGACCGCGCCGATCCAGCGGCTTTCGAGACGATCTCGAAAAAATTGCACTTGGGTACGGTATCCATGCTTTTTCCCTAGTTTCCAAACTTTTACACCAAGTAGAAAAAAGCAGAGGGAGTGAATGATGCCACTCGAACTGGCAAGCATTCCGTAGACACCCACACCTTCTTTGAAGGCTTCGCCAGTGGATCCAACTAGTGCGAAAGCAGTCATTGTCGTTCCAAAAATGGACATCAAAAGAAGGAACGGGCCAATGGAATGACTCGCGAGCATGTAGTCCTGACTTGTGCCACGAAAGAGACGGCTTGCTCCAAGTCCAAGGACGAGAAGTAATGCAAGATACCCGCAGATAATAAGAAGTTGTGGCACTATGGAGTTTCCTTTCGTTGGGCCGAAGGTTCTTGGTCAGTTGGCCAGCAGAATTGCGTTGCCAAATACCAAGTGAAAGCAGCCGCAAGAGAGATGCCAGCGTGGTAGGCGAGAGCAATTGGAAGAAACCCAAAGACAAGTGTTGTGTCTTCCCAAAACCAGATGTCCTGGTGCGCGATAATCAGCAAGAGGATCAATCCCCAAACGCCGTAGGCTGGTTTCATGAAAAATTCCCCAGAGGCAAGATAGGTTATTCAAGGCCACTTGTTGTACTTTGCCGAAGTTACTTTGAACAACTAATGTTTTGTTTTGGGTTTGATTACTCGGTAATAATTGTTCTTGGTGGTCGAGGCGTGTCATCAGGAAGAGTAGGCACAGTCGCAATGACATAAAGCCCAATTCCCACTGCACCAAGTGCGACATACTTAAGCCACCATGGGAGGCTATTCAGCAGCAGACTGCAAATCACAACTGTTACAACAAGTGCTATTGTTCGATATTTTGCAGTTTTTCGAATGCCTCGATATTCCTGCCAATCATCGAGAGTGGGGCCAAACCAGCGGGATCGATGCAGCCAAGCATGAATTCTCGGTGATCCCCGATAAAAACACCAACTCGCCAATAAAAGAAAAGGAGTTGTCGGAAGAAGTGGAAGAACCGCCCCCAGAACAGCCAAGCCGACACAAATCCACCCCCCAACGACGTAGAAAAAGCTGCTCAGTGGATCAGTTGTTGGCCGCAAGTCCATGCCTATATCTCTTCATTGGCTTTTGGGCATATTTGATGGGGGGATTTTAGCATGCTGCAAGATTCCGTATGATCTTAGGTGAATGATTGTTCGCTTTCACTACTCTGATGGAGAGTTTTCTTATGCCTTTGGTTCCTTTGCGTATCTTACTCGATCATGCCGCTGAAAATAATTACGGTTTGGCGGCTTTCAATGTCAATAACATGGAGCAAATCCAAGCTATCATGGAGGCGGCAAAGGAAACAGAATCACCCGTTATTGTACAGGCTTCACGGGGTGCTCGGGCATATAGTCAGGACAATTATTTGCGTCACCTCATGCTCGCTGCCGCAGAACTCTATCCGGGCATACCAATCGCCATGCACCAAGACCACGGAAATTCACCTGCAACATGTGAAAGTGCAGTTGATAATGGTTTTACAAGTGTGATGATGGACGGCTCTCTCAGGGAAGATGGTAAGACTCCTGCTGACTTTGACTACAACGTTCAGGTCACTACTGAAGTTGTGAAGCAAGCGCATTCTCGGGGTGTTTCAGTGGAGGGAGAACTTGGCTGTCTTGGTTCACTCGAAAGTGGCCAAGGTGAAGCCGAAGATGGTCATGGAGCAGAAGGTGTTCTTTCACAGGACCAGTTACTCACAGATCCTGATGAGGCTGCTAGGTTTGTTGAAGCAACGGGTGTCGATGCTCTCGCGGTTGCAATCGGCACGAGCCACGGAGCCTATAAGTTTAGCCGTAAACCCGACGGTGATGTCCTTGCGATGAAGCGAATCGAAGAAATTCATGCCAAATTACCAAACTGCCATCTTGTGATGCATGGTTCATCAAGTGTGCCTCAAGAATTGCAAGATATTATTAATAAGTACGGTGGGAAAATGCCCCAAACGTATGGTGTTCCAGTTGAAGAAATTCAGCGGGGCATCAAGCACGGTGTTCGAAAAATTAATGTTGATACAGATTGCCGTATGGCAATTACTGGTGCGATTCGTAAAGTTCTTACAGAAACACCTGAGAAGTTTGATCCTAGGGACTATCTGAAGCCAGCCAGGGCAGCTATGCAGAAAGTGTGTGCTGAGCGAATGGTTCAGTTCGGTCAGGCCGGTAATGCCGGGAAAGTGCCAGTCATATCACTCGATGAAATGGCAAAACGGTACGGTTAAGAGCCGTTTCATAACATCGCCGAGCTGTCAAACGCCTGTTTTTCATGAGTGAAATGCGCGTTGTGGTGGCACTAGTAGTCGCCTTATAGTCCTTATTCGTTTGCCGAGAACCTGGTGAATGGATAGAGGACAGGAGGACGGCTGTGGTTGAATCTAATAATCAAAAAATGCTTGAGCAAGCCGCTGCAGTGCTGCGTTCAGAGGCCACCGCGATTCTCGATGCCATCAAGATTCTCGATGATTCTTTCTGCAAAGCAGTAGAACTCCTTCGGGACTGCACGGGCAGTGTTGTCGTGACGGGCATGGGCAAAGCTGGGCTTATCGGTAGGAAAATTTCAGCCACACTAGCATCTACTGGAACTCCTAGTCATTTCCTTCATCCAGCGGAAGCAATGCACGGAGATCTTGGTGTTTTGCGAAATGATGATTTGATTTTGGCTATTTCGCAGTCGGGAGAGACTGCTGAATTGACGCAGATTCTTCCACATATCAAAGCTCGGAAAATACCACTCATAGCAATGACGAGTTGCAGGGATAGTACGCTTGGAAAGTTTGCAAGTGTTGTTGTGGAAACAGGTCGTTTGAAAGAAGCCGACTCTTTGGGTGTTGCCCCAAGTACGAGTACGACTGTCATGCTTGCAATTGGCGACAGTATGTCACTCGTGTTGAGTGGTAGTCGTGGATTTAGTCATGGTGATTTTGCAGCGAGACATCCAGGAGGAAGTCTTGGCATGCGTCTTCTGCAGGTTGAAGAAAAGATGCGACCAGTTGAGCATTGCCGATTAGCAGCTATTGATGATACTGTCCGTCAGATTTTCGCTCGCCCTCTTCCATCGCGTCGAACGGGTGCTGTCATGATTGTCAGTGGCAATGGGCAATTAGTCGGGATTTTTACAGACAGTGACCTCGCCCGGCTGTTCGAGAATCGTCAAGACAATATTTTGGATCGACCAATTCATGAGGTTATGACTACCCATCCAATTTCAGTACTGGAAGGTACTCGACTAGAAGATGCTGTAGCTTTACTTGAGAGTCGGCGCCTGAGTGAACTGCCAGTTGTTGATAAAAATGGATGTCCTTCCGGTCTCATTGATGTTGTTGATTTAGTAGGCGCTGACTTTTCAGCAACCGCGAAAGAGACGAATAGTCCAAACCCAGAGCAGCGGGAGCACAGTTCAGCAGCTTGAGCGAGCATTCATTTGTAGTGAAGCGCTTGCGCTTCACCGTACGTTGTTTATTTCACGCAAGTCATTTTGAGTCGGCCGATGTCAGAAACCGCACCAGACGTTCCCTCAAACAAGGACAAAGTCCAACTTCTCTTGTTGGATTGTGATGGGGTTCTCACGGATGGTGGAGTGACCTGGTCTGAGGATGGTATTGAGCAAAAGACATTTAATATTCGAGATGGACTGGGAATAAAGCTTTGGCAGCAAGCTGGTTTTCGGGTCGGTATTGTTACTGGACGTTCGAGCCACGTTGTCAGATGGCGTTCTGATGAACTGGGCATAGACTTTGTTAGGCAGGGAATTGGAGATAAAGTGAAAGCAGTTTCTGAACTCCTTACTGTATGTCACTTGGGCTGGGATTCGGTGGCCTATGTTGGAGATGACCTGCCGGATTTACCCGTAATTCAACGAGCTGGATTCGGCGTAGCAGTTGCAGACGCCTGTCAAGAAGTTCAAGAAGCATCAGATTTCACGACTCACTTACCTGGAGGAAAAGGAGCTGTTCGTGAAATAGTCGAAGTTCTGCTGCGATCTCGTGGCTGTTGGGAAAATCTTGTTGCACACTATCAAGGTAATGGAATTGCTTGATGGAACACCGTTTAGGACGCACGGTACGGGTCTTTCTCGTAGTCTTGGCGACGGCGGGCTTGTACCGCTTAGCAGTTGTTCCTTGGGTTGAACCTCGCTATCGCGAAACAGTAGGGGTCGAGGAATTAACTCCAGAGCAAGCCGCGGCCATACGAGCTCGTGCTGACCGCAGGCTTGATGCTGTGAGAGATCTTTTTCCGCCTGATGCCTGGGAGCATGCCGACCCGATCGTCATGGAAAGCCGTGGCATGCGACTCTTATTCAAGCAATATCATTCGTTACCAGATGGCCGTGTCAATTTAGTGCCCTGCACAGTTATCGTTTTGCCAGATGGTCAACGGCGAGTGACTTCTGAGAACGGCCGAACCATGGTACTGCGGGCGCCGCAGGGTGCCGTACTTGAATTCGATGAGCCACTTGATTTGCGAGCTGGTAGATTGGCCCGTCTTGTGGGAGGTAGCCTCCGGGGGCAAGTCATTGTCCGTGGTACTGAAAGTTCTACTGGTGCAAATGATGAAATCGAACTTGTGACACGTGATCTTGAACTTGATGAATTTGAAATTCATACAAATGAAAAAGTGGACTTTCGTTTTGGACGGTCCGTTGGCAAAGGCCGTGGACTTGTGGCGACGCTTCTCCCAAGTCCAGGAGGGAGTGGTCACGGTCCTAATATTGGTGGTATTGATTCAATACGACTTGAACGAGAGGTAGAGCTACGGCTTGAAGGATTAGAAACTGGTGTGTTGCCAGGAGCAGGTGACCACAGGTCTGATGCAGAACCAGATGAGAAGCCTGTTCTGGTGAAATGTGATGGTAGTCTGACTGCAAATCTCTCCGCTAATGTGATCACTCTCGAAGATGCTGTTGATGTTCGGCGTGGTGTGCCTGAACAGGGAGGAGACAGCCTCACCTGTGACGTTCTCGCGCTTGTTTTAGGTGAGCCAGACCTTCAGCAGAAACAGGATTCATCAGCTGGCTTGGAAGTCCTCGAGATTCAAGCCAGTGGCTCACCAGTGCGAGTTCATAGTGTTGCTGCAGGTCTTGAAGTACGAGCTGGTAGGTTGGGGTACGAACTGCAAACTCGTAGAATATTGCTCGACGGTGAAGATTCAGTATCAATATATGCGTCTGGGGTCGAACTTGAGGCAAAATCTGTCGACTATACGCCAGGTGAAGCCAATGCAGTCGGCTCTTTAATGGCAATCGGTCCCGGCTGGATTCGAGCAGTTGATGAAAAGCAGCCAGCCATCGAGTCTCACTGGCAGAAGTGGCTGCGGATTCGTCCGGATGATGTAGGGCATGTGGCTTCGATATCAGGCCAGGCTGAGGTGTCTGTTGATTTGCAAGGCAAACTTGCTGGCGAGGAAATGCATTTCTGGTTTGAACAAACTCAAGATGGTAATTCTGCAAGCCAAAAAGCAAATCAATTACCGAATGTCGCCTCGTTAAATCCGTTGCGGATGCTCGTTCGCGGCGTTGTCGAAGTAGATGTCCCAGAAGTTGCTGCTCGTACAGATCGTATGGAGATTTGGTTTCGAAGAGATGCTGGATTGAAGAATAGGCTGCAGAAAGATCCCGGTTTTCCGGCAGTCGGTGCTCGCGAAAGTAATGTGAATGAGAGACCAAACGAAACAAGGCTTACAGCAAGGCAGGAAATCAGAAAACCAATTCCACCTATTCGCCCACCTGTATCAGTTGAACGAAAATTGCTAGCAACGGGAAATCTTATTCGTGGATTGGTTGTTCTTTCACCAGATCAGAATGAATTAGAGGAGATGTCACTTGAAGGAGAAGTTCAGCTTCTCGAACAGGCTAAAGGTGTTAATCAAGAAGAGCCACGACTCAATATTCGCGGCGATCAACTTCAGTTGACTAGACCGACGCAGTTTGATGCAAAAGCCGTCGTGTCAGGGCGCCCGGCTACTGTGCATAGTGACCAATTCAGCCTCGAAGGCCCATTAATTGAATTTGACCGTGGACAGAATCAAGTTGCTGTAGATGGTGGTGGGCAATTGACAGTCCCAGTGGCTAACGCTGGTGTTGGCTTGGAGTCATTTGACTTGCTTGGTCCTAGTGCTCAACAGTCCCAACCAAGAAAAAATACAACAGCTGCTCAGCCGTTGATCATCGATTGGCAGGGCAGAATGGATTTTGATGGGCAGATCGCACGCTTTGTTGATAGGGTTCAAACAGCCAGCGGTGCTGTAACGTTGCAAGCTGGCGTACTTGAATGCATATTTACAAATCCGGTGAATTTCAGCAGTCAACAGAGTACTATTTCAAGCCAGCAGACAGATATCGCTCGGATTACGTGTGGAAATGGCGTTCGAATTCGGAGCCTGTCTGAGGATGATGGAAAGCCAAAATCAGTAGAGAATTTATTTGTTCGAGATCTCTTTTTTGACCGATTTACAGGAGATGTTCGCGGAACAGGTCCGGGCCGACTGACAAGTGTGCGCAGGGGTGGTGGTGGTCTTCCTGTGGGTGCTCCCGGGTTGCCGGGGCAACCAGTTCAGCAGCAACCAACTGGAAGTGACTTAACTGAGGATTCAGGCGTGACGTTCCTCGGTGTTGATTTTCAGCGGGGTTTTACTGGGAATATGAATCAGCGGCAAATGGAGTTTCAACAACGAGTTGAAACGATCTGGGGCCCTGTGGATTCATGGGAAGGTAGTCTTGATCTTCATGATCCGAAAGGGTTGCCCGATAAAGCCATCGCGGTGACAAGCGATACTCTGGGTATTGGCCAGACGCCCTCTGTTCCAGGAGTGCCGGGCCAAACAGTCGAATTGTCAGCTGGCGGGAACGTACTCGTTGAAGGTGATTCTTTTACTGCACGAAGTGCACGGCTTTCGTTTAGTGAGTCAAAAGATCTTCTTGTTTTCGAGGGAGATGGAAGGAGTGATGCCCAGCTTTTTCGTCAAGAGCGTGTAGGGGGACCGACATCGAGTGCATCCGCTGGAAAAATTCTTTATTGGCGAAAATATAATCGTGTCGAGGTGAAAGATGCTCGATATCTTGACTTGGATCAGATTGGTGGAGCAAATATGCCTCGGGCTCCTCGGTAGTACAGCGAGCGATACGTTCCGCCAGTAGATGTTGGTTTTCAAAGACTCGGTGGTGTCTAACTGATGCGTCTCGCTTCAGAATCGAGTGATTCCATGATGAATTGAATAGCGTCATGGAAAAAAAGAGAAGTCATATCACCAGCAGTGTTCGTCTCGAGGATTGCGGTATGAGGAATGCCAAGCGCAATTAATTTACTACTTAGGCGGACAGCACCATCGTGCCACCGCTCATTCGTGCCCCCACTTGCAAACCACTGGTGACGTGGCCAATTAAGTGGATGGACGTGCAGGATGGCAGTTTCTTGTCGTGCCTGCTCGGGTTCATTGAAAATCTCCCAGAGCGTATCGAACAGTTCACCGTCGTCCCACTCGTGTCCTCGCTGCATACCAAGATGGAAATCAATGGCTGGCCTGATCGCAGCGGCGATCGGAAATTTCCCGGGATGTCGATAAGCCAGCCGAAGTGCCGCCTGACCTCCCATTTCACAACCTAGTAAACCAATGCCTCCGGAAGTAACGCCAGTGATGCGAGCACACTCATCCAAAATAGGTCCAAGAATATAATCTTCTGCACTTATTTTTGCATCAAACCGCATTAATTGTTGCTGAAGGCACCAGGTGCGTCCCATGTGTGGCACGAGGACTGGGAGGCCTGTAGATTCGAGTGCTTTGTGAAGCGAAGGGAGAGCGGTTGGTGATCTTTCCTGTAGGTCATGAAGATAAAGAATTACCCGACCTTGTACGAGGACAGTAGGCGGTTGAAAGAGTTCACATGTGTGACCGTCAACTGAATAACATGACCAATTGGTAGAGGAGTTTGATGCCATGAGGGATTTTGTATTCTTGATAGATCGGGTAATGTTTTAATACGTCGCCATGACATTCGAATGAAAACACGGTTTGGTTTACTGTGTACGGAGATCATAATGGAAGTTTTACTATCTCGTGAAGAATTGTCTGAGGGTATCGATCGACTTGCTCATCTCGTAGACGGTGGACGGGGCGAGCAAAGACTGGTTCTCGTCGGTGTCCTAACTGGAAGCATCATGCTCGTCGCAGATCTTTTACGTAGACTCGATGGATTCATAGAGGTTGGAATGGTCTCTGCGAGCAGTTATCGAGGGCTCGGAACCACGCCTGGGAAGCTTGATCTTCACTTAGATCTGCTGCCAGATGTGTCTCAGAAGCACGTATTACTTGTCGACGATATCTTCGATACCGGGCGTACAATGACTGCGTTAGTTGAGGCGATATACGCCCGAGGTGCAGCTTCAGTGAAGTCACTCGTTCTCCTGCGAAAAAAGAGTAGAACAGAGGTTGTTATGCAACCAGACTATGTTGGTTTTGATATTCCGGATGTGTTTGTGGTTGGTTATGGCCTAGACCATAACGGTGCGTGGCGTAATTTACCTGAAATTTGTCTGATTGATTTACCAGTAGGTTCTTGAATCAGTGGAACTCCTTATTGTGTTGGCTTGATTGTCGAACATGCCAGCCAAGTTAGCCTTGATCGAAGATGCGAAGTCATTCCAAAACAACAATCATGCTGATTGCTAGTGATTACGATCCCATAGGAAATGGCCGCCAGATTGAAATGGCCGTTGCTTCAATTCTTGCTGCTGGATATAGAGTATGTGTTGTTCTTGTGTCCTCGGGTTGTGGCCTTACTCTACGTCTTAAAAGACTTGGTGCTACGGTGTACGGTGTGAGTCGAAGGCCCGCGGTGCATTTCTCAGTAATTTCTGAGGTTGCCGCAACCATCCGGAGTGAGCAACCTCAGGTGGTTATTGGATGGAGCATTGAAACCGCATTCATTGTTGGAAGTTTGAGACTACTATCAAGCCATTCTCGCTATTCGTGGCGATATATTCAGCAGCTATCATGTCCTCCCCGCACGATGATAGAAGCAACAATAGTTGCACAAGCTGATCAAGTTATTGTGGCAGGTGAGTGGATTCTGACGGCTTCCGAAAGATTGAGGCATTTGGAATCCGTTTGTGTGGTACCTCCTGCAGCAGTTGCTTTTGATGAGTTGATGGATCGAGATCAGGTGGCTTTCCAAATCGGCTTGAACTCCAAAAAGATATGGACCCTATGTGTTGCACCACTGATTTCGACATCACGGATAGATCGGCTTATTTGGGGATTTGATCAAATGGCAGTCGCAAAAAATGATGTAGAGCACATCGTTGTTGGCAGCGGCCCACTTCTCAAACGCCTCCAACGACGTGCCAGGGTCGAAGAAGTTGATGGTTCAATCCATTGGTTTCAGAATCAGCCACTCTTGCCATTTCTGTTTCGGCATGTAGAGCTTGTACTTCAACCAGGGCATGTTGCTTATGGCGGATGCTTCCTTGAGGGTTTCGCGCATGGTGTCCCATCTGTAACAATCGATACACTGCAGAGTCATGAAATGATCGGCGACAGTGAGGCCGGCATTCTAGTGCCTGCTTTACCAGAAAGTGAATTTGCACGCCGGGCGATTGACATCCTTGAAAATAAAAAACTACAAACACATTTAGGTGATGCCGGTCGACAAAGAGCGGTTAAGCAATTTAACAAGAATGTGTCGGCATCCAAGTTGCTGGAATCATTAGGGCTTTAAGCTGTATTGCCTTAGCCAATCTAGAATGCTGTTAAGTGGTGTCCAGTAGCTTCGCTGCGACAATGTCCATTTTCGTTTACAAGTTTCCCTGCCTTGTAAACAGCTGCGGGTAGTGCAAACATGTTAGCAAGTTGCTGATTGGGTCTATACACAGTTATGTCCGCGTCTGCGCCGACACCAAGATGACCTTTCTGAGGCAGGCCAGCAATTTTCGCTGGAGCGGCTCGTGTAATAATACATAACTCTTGGATCGAGTATTCCCTGGAGAGAGATGCTAAAGGCGACCGTTTTTGGACAATGGGATGAATGCGACTAAAGGCTTCTCGACGAAATGCTTCATCGCCAAGGAGTTGCATAAGTACGGGGTATGCCGTGAAATGAGCACCATTTGGATGGTCGGTTGACAGTACAACTCGCCAAGGGTCATCAACCGACAGAAACCATTCGAGCCCAATAGCCCACTGCCACGAATGAATGAGGTTTTTTTCCTTGTATTGAATAGGTAAAACGCCACAGCCACCCTCGAGCCAAAGATCATGAGAGCTCCAAGGAGCGCCGGTTGTGTTTGCAAGGTGTTCGGCTGCTTCTGGATCACCAGTCATGGCAACGGTTTCACCAAAGAGAATCTGTCCTACATCGATGGTAAGAGTTTTATTTTGTTGGAACTGATTCACAAGCTGTGTCACTCCGGACCCGAAGGTACCCGAATCAAGATTGCCACCCGTGTAGCTATGAAATTGCACATGCGCAAGGTGCGCTGGTAAACCGTCTAGGGTCTTCATTGTTTCATGAAGCGTCTGCCAATTTCCCGGCAAACCAAGATGAGAGGTGTGGATGTGGAGTGGGTGCGGTAGCTTTGCTGCTTGAACACCCGTTGCTAGTCTTTCAAGAAGTTTTCGGCTCGTTAGGTTTCTTCCAGGAAGTTGTGTGTCGAGATCGTGATGGTCTCCACGACTATTTTTCCAAAATGCACCACCACCTGGGTTTGCCACTTTGACCCCCCAGCCGGTGCCTGCACGCACAATGGAAGTTATGTGTCGCTGGATATGATGAGGGTCACCAGCGTCAAGAGTGGAGAGAAGTTCTGCATTATCGGCTGCAAGTAAGTAAAAACCTTTATCAAGGATAGGTAGGTCACGTAACTCTATTGCAGCAAGTGGAGCTGCACTTGTTGTTATGGCTGCATCAAAAACTGTGGTGTACCCGAGTGATGCGTAGAGTGACCCGGTAGCATGAATTGTTGGAACAGCGCTGGGTTGTTTATCGCTTCGACGATGAGAGCTTAGTTGCGGTGACATGTGACGGCCGATATTTACCTTTGGCCCTGCGATATGGCTGTGCAGGTCAACACCTCCGGGCATAACGATCAAACCAGACGTATCAATACAACGAAATCGGGTGGTATCTTTTGGAGTGCTCACTATTCGCCCCGATTCAACCCAAATGTCACTTGGACTGCCATCAATTCCGTTTCTGGGATCATGAACAATTCCGCCAACAAGAACGAACGGATCATGAATTACTGAAGAAGATATCGAGGAGGCTACTTCAATCATGTTGATCCCTCATTGCGACCATCCGCTACTACACGGTGTAGCAACTGGTTTAAAATGTCTTGAATGGAAGGGGCGTCAGCAGGCATGAATGGTCGTAATGAGATGAGTCTGCCATCCGACCTCAGCATGCTGCCCTTGGTCGAATCGCTGAGGCTAGCGCAACAGAGCTGAACACTGTTTTCAAGCATTGTTTGATTCGACTCATCAGTAATATGAATAATAGTTTTTGGGTCGGAACTTCTATTTACCAATTCTTTGATTTGAGGTGGTATCCGTCCAACAATAAAAATGCAATCAACTTCATTTCGTTTTATTAAACGCTGAGCGTCAGCCTCTGCCGGAAGAAACATGCTTCCAGAACTGGATGCAAGTGGAATTGCCCCGGATGATCCAAATCGCCATGTGCAAACGGCACTAGCGCCGGCAAGGTTTCCGCCTTCTAGAGATACCATTTGCTTCAGTGGTATCTCAAAGCAAGGCTTCTGATGTGCGAGTGATCGGATGAGTTGTGAGAGACTCCAGTTCACGAGGCCGGTTGTTTCAGTTGTTGGTGTGGAAACGAAACCTACGCAACGAGCAGCACCAATTAATTTTTTGAGTTGATTTGCAATGTTGTGTAGATCACAAGAAGAATTCCCAGCGTTTTTGTGTGTAAGTTGAGCATCTACAAGACGAGCAAGACTCACGAGTTGGTCTTCCGGAACTGGAAAGTGAAGATTGTGTAAAGATGGTGGGAGCGTCGGTGTTATCCCTACACTGATGATGCGACGACTTCCATCTTGTAGCATAGGTTGAAGGAATCGCTCTATGAAGCGAGTAGATTTTATAAATGGATCGACACCCCAGAAGATAGCTAGGTCGGCACGATCGCGCAGTTCCTCAAAGTCTGCACTGACTTTACCGACACGAACTGTAGTCGGGGCGGTGAGGCAAGAGTTGTCATGTGCATTTGCATCAACAGCTGCATCAATGTAGTCAGCTATGCGGCAGGCAGTCTGAATAGCATCGAGTGTTGTTGAAGTAAGGCCGGTTAGAAGCGGTTGATGCGATGAAAGCAGTCTTTTTGCAGCTATGTTTATGGCTTCATGCAGTGATGCTCTTTTGCCATCAATTGTAGTTTCTGACGGACTGGCACCAGAGGCGAACCAGCTGTCAGCAACGGTACACCCGGTTCCAGTTTTGATGCTTTGGACTGTTAAATCCTCACAAAGCAATTCACAGCCGCCGCAGGTGGTTTGTCTAGGTTCCCCTCCATGCAGTGCACTATCGTCTGGTATTGGCGTCAAAGCTCTCACGGTGTTGGTTGTACTCAGATCTTTCTATATCAAGCAAGATTGCCATGGTTCTCGAGGAATAATGGTTCATGTAATTCGCGAGCACAAAGAGTTATACCTGATACTTGAAATGCAACAGCTCTGTCATTGTAATCCTTTGGGACTTTGCCAGCGTATTCATTCCTGAGTGAGGAAGTCGCTAATAGCCTTGCAGGTGGGTCCATGTTGCTTTGCCGCACGTTTGGTTCCGCTCATACGAGCATTGAAAAAATGTTTTTGCTACGTTAAGCACACGCATGATCGAACAAATATTTGACCCATTAAGAAGCATAATACACGTTCTCCCCTACGCTTTCTTCCAGGAGTTGTCACGACTTCATGCGGTAGCCCAACTTTGGCACGTATTACAAAAAGATTCGATAACCAGAGAGGAGCTTTAGGATAATCCTGTTAATGGGCCATCACCACAGAAGTCGGGGTTACCAAAACGATCTAATTCTGAAAGGCCCATGGCGTGTGCAATCGATAGAAGTAGTTGATTATGTGGTTTGCCGCCGGCAGCCATCATTCTGCCAGTCTTGAATCCAAGCCCACTTCCGACAAACGCCCAAGGAATATCCATGTGAGAATGTGAATTACCTTCTCCGAGTTCATTCGTCCACAGAATGGTCGTATGGTCAAGCATACAACCATCGCCTCCAGGTTCTGGGGTTTCGGCAAGTCTGTGGGCAAGGTGAGCGATTTCTGAAGCGTACCAAGCGTTGATTCTGGTCAGTTTTTCTTGCGCATCAATATCAGAGTTTGGTTTGTGAGAAAGATCATGTTGTTTTTCCTGAATGCCGAGCCAGGACATACGAGCTTGGCCGACGGAATTCGTGTATTGAAGTGTTGCTACTCGCGTAAAGTCAGCCTGGAGAGCAGACACAAGAAGTTCGGTTTGCATGCGGCTAATTTTTGGCATCTGTTCGTTTTGTTCAACGACGCCTTCTTCGAGAGTAGGTTCCGGGTGCGACTTATTTTCGTGACTTGTTTGCAGGTCACGTTCAAATTTACGAACCATATCTGCGTGTTCTTCGAGGATTCGGCGGTCTTCGGCTGGTAAGTGAACCGCAAGTTTGGCAAGGTCACTATGAACTTCATCAAGAATGCTTTTTAAGTTTTCTCGATCTTTTGTTTTGCCATACAGTTTTTTAAACATCTGATACGGATCATCAATTGGTGTGATCGGTTTATTTGGTCCTGCATAAACCATCCGTGTCCATGTGTTTGCTTTATTTGGAACGAGTGCACCAAATTCGAGTGAACCGAACCGTGTTGCAGTTGTGATATCTTTTTGCAGGTGGCTGCAAATTTCTTGGTCGATTGACTTGCCGCTTGCCCAGCCGGCAGGTGTGTGGCTGCCTCCTTGAATGTTCCCTGGAAAAAGCTCGATGCCGGTCAGCAGGCATCCAATGCCTCGCATGTGACCATCTCCATCTCCGCGGATTTTATTATGCACCCCTTTCACGAGAAGAAGTCGATCTTGGAGGTCTTTAAACGGTGTGAGAATTTGTGGCAAAGCATCTGGTTCAGTGGATGATGGATCCGAAATAAAGGAACCGTTTTTTACGGGCCAGAAGTTTTCTTTTACGACACCATCAGGAGTAAAGACTATTATGAGTCTTTTTTTGATCTCTTTTGCAGCGCTAGCGTTTGCTGCGAGGCTTGAAAGATTACCAAGGAAAGGCAATGCAGTTGGTGCGAGGCCAAGACTCTTCAAGATGTCGCGTCGGGTTAGCATTGTTTCAACCTTAGGAATAGTCTCGTGTGCAGAGTTGTTTAAGAAAGTAATTTAACAACGAGCAGTAATTTTTGATGCAGGTCGCTCAAGTTAGGCATCTCGTATGTGACCATAGACCTCAATTCTATGGTCGACTATTTTCTTTCGTTACTTTGGGTGGGTTTTGTCATTAGGACTGCAATCTCAACGATTAATTCACGGATAGAGTAATTTTTTGAAATAAAGGAATCCGTCAATTGTTTTGGAGCGTTATTTCCCCAGGCTCGAATTGGCTGTTTCGCAAGTGCATGAAAAAGGTTCTGAACAAAGGTTTCAGAAACATCACGACTAGAGGCAAGGTATTGGCCTAGTTCATGTCCGCCATTAAAACGGGCCTGCTTGCCAGTTCGTGGTTGATAACTTCCCTCAGCGTTGATTGTTTTGTTTTGACCACTGCACATCTCCGTTTCTCGGAATCGACCAATGGCATCGTATTCTTCTAATGCAAACCCGAGTGGATTAATCATCGTATGGCATGTCTGGCATACCGCTGCTCGCGTCTGGAATGCGACTCGATCCCTTGTTGTTAGGTCTGGATGAATACTATTTGGAAGTGGTGCAACGGCGTCTGTCGGTGGCTTGAGGACATTTCCAAGTACGCCACGGGCGAGAAAGACACCACGGTGTATTGGCGATGTGCTATCGGCATAGGAAAGAACACTCATGACGTAAGGGTGTGTAATAATCCCAGCCCGCCTCCCATCATCGAGTTGTACTGGTTGAAACAAGGCGTTCTTGCGCAATGGTATGCCAAAAAGTGGAGCCAAAGTGCCATCGACGAAAACGGTGTCATCAGTAAAAAGTCTACGGAAATCAGATTCTTCTCCCCAAACAATATCTTCAAGACCAAGTAAAAGACTAGTGCGCATGGCTGCAGCGGTTTTTCTTGAAAAATCTGAATATTGCTTTTTGTCTTTTACAAGTTCAGGATCGTTCTGAATGTTGAGCCACCTGAGTAAGAATTTCAAAACCTTTGATTTTGCTCGATTGTCTTTGAGCATGCGATAAGCCTGTTGGCGAATCTGCTTATCGGTAACGAGTTTGTTGCTTTGGGCAGCAGATTCAAGGCTTTTGTCAGGAATTGAATCCCATAAACCGAATGACAGCTTAGCCGATGTATCAAACGAAGAAAGCAACTCGGTATTTTGGATGGCTACTCCATGATAGAGGAACAAGGGTGATGTAAGTGTTCGGAGTAACGACAGTCGGAGTGCTGCGTCAAGATTTGATGCTGTCGAAAAAGAATCAGAAACAATCTGCGTGTGGAGTTCTTGGGAAAGTGGCCTACGAAAAGCCTTCTTCGCAAAAAGTGATGCGAAATCCTCAAGCTTCTTTTTGCGGTCGGGTGCATTACGACCAACGCGTGCAAGTTTGTCAGCATGCTCTAGGCAGTAGTCCGCTGTGTCTATTGCTGCTGCAGTTGTGGCAGCAAGCCACTCCTGCGACACCCGGCTTCCACGTTCGTATCCTAGCGATGCGTCGTCTGGCGGAAAAGAAGTTGTAAGAACATACACCTCAGGGCTTGTTTTCGGAGACAAGCATCGTTCCGGAATTACCTCAACCACACCATGTGGTGGCCGCCAGAGTAAATCAATAAATGATTGAGCGTCTTGTTCATCTTGGACTTGCTTTGCAACGCCTTGGCGACCTTTTGAGAATTCAACCCGGATCGGGACACTTCGACCACCAAGAAGCGTAAGGATCGCTCGATATTCTCGTTCATCCCCAGATTTGACTGTGGCATCAATGAGTGGTTTGTTCGAATCTTCCTCGTTTACAAAGACACGAACTGCTTGGTCCGTTCGGACAATGAATTCATAGCGTCCTGTCTCAGATGGAATAACAGACCCTTCCCATCGAATCGAGAATCGATCGTCCTGGATTTGCTCGGGTATCGGACTTTCTGTTCCAAACGAGAAAGCGATTCTCGGGTCAATCCTTTCTGAAACGAGCGATTTTTCGCTGAATGTTCGTGAGTCAAAGTACTCACCACAAAGTCCTTTCGGTTGATCACTGTTCGGAGATGAATTACGAAAGCTTCCGATAATATCGGCTAGAGACTCTTGCATTTGCCGTACGGTGAGTCGTGAAAGATCTAATCGTTGAGGTTTGTTTTTTTCTTGCGCAATAATCGAGTAAAAAGCTGAATGAATTGTTTTAGCGATGAGATCAGCTTTTTTACCAGTCACCTGTGATGGGTCACCATCAGGCATTGTCTTGTCTATGTAATGCGCAAGTTGATTGATAGACAGATTACCGATTAATGGGTCTGGGTATGCTTCGCTGCCCTCGCCGTGAAGTCCATGACAACTGCTGCAGTGTTCCTTAAATAATAAAAGGCCTTGTTCTTGATTCGCGAGTACACTGCCGGCAATCACAGCGCAAAGAAAAAAGAGGTGCAGGCAGAGCAGTTTGTTTCGTGTCTTCATATCACTATATAAACTCACAGATTTTGAACTGTCAGTTTATACGCATCAACAGCAGAGTCAGGGAAGTTGTTTTTGTGAAGCGAGGTTCGATTCACAACGATATTGTCGTTCCTGCCTGATGGATTCCAATGGCAGAAATAATTGTGTTATGTCAAAAACGATCATGGTGCCAACTGATGACTCCATCGCTTGCGTCGACATCGCCCAGATTCGTTTCGAACGCGGCTAGATCACCTTATTAGGTTCATGAGTTCCAGTATTCAAACGCCTCGATTTTCACTAGAAAATGTGATTTTGTGAGGACTAGTCGTCATATTCATTAGATCTGGCAAACACGAGTCGTCCGGCTGACGTTTGGAGTGTGCTTGTGACGCTCACGGTGGCAGACCGCCCAATCATCTCACGGCCGTGTTCAACAACAACCATTGTGCCATCATCAAGAAATCCAACGCCCTGACTTGGTTCTTCACCCTGCTTCACAATTTTTACATCCATCATGTCACCAGGAACGTATGACGGTCTTAAAGCAACGGCAATGTCATTTACATTCAACGCAGGTACGCCACGAACACCAGCGATCTTCACAAGCGTTGGTTCGTTTGTGATAACGCGTCCACCAAGGTTGCGAGCGAGTTCAACAATTTCAGATTCAACCGATGTGCCTTGGGCCAATGATCCTGGGCTGCTGAGGATCTCTACATCAATTGTTGGTGTGTTGCGCAGTCTTGTCAGAACGTCAAGTCCTCGTCTGCCTCGCATCCGTTTTGGTTTTTCAACAGCATCTGAATCTTGCTGAAGGTCTTCCATAACTGATCCCGGTACAACGAACCGGCTCTGAAATAGGCCGGTATCAGCAAGTTCAGCAATTCGACCATCTACAATAGCACTTGCATCAAGTACGTTTGGTCGTAATCCACGGACGTCTCGAGCAAATTCCACGTACGGTATAATGAAGCGAAAATCGTTTCGTGTCTGCATAAGCACACTTGTCGAAACATAACAAAGCAACATGCCAAGGATGAGTGGCGTCCAAGGGAGTATCGGTGAAGTTGCGAATGATGCTAAGAGGGGACTCAGCGCAAGAACGGCTACGTACGTCAAGAACACACCAATAAGTAAGCCAAAATACACAGAGGTGATGATTGTCAAATCTTTCTTTTTGATAAACAAGTCAATCAGTATTGCAGATAATGGTATTCCAATCATTGTGATTAAGACGACCCAAGGCACCCAGTCCGGTGCGGATCTCATTGATGGAGAGTTGAAAATCAGAACGGCAATCCCAAGAGAGACCATGCAGAACAGCGTGCGAAGAAAAATGAGTGCCATTGGATGTATTTCGTTAGGAGATGATGAAGCATAGGACTAGATATAAAAATGCCGAATTACCAACAGGTAATTCGGTATAGCTGCAGATCAACCAATATTACCATGCGAGAAAAGGTAAGGCGTAAGAGTTTTCCATTAGGACGCTTATAAGCGAAATATGAGGCACTTTTGTACAAGCTGGCCTATTTTTTCAAGCGATAAGCAGCGTCCCGGTTAAAAAAGCGGTCAGTCATACCCGCGATGTAATCGGCAACACTCCGCGGCACTCCGATAGTTTCAGATCGCTGGAAATAGCCGGAGGGCAATGCATTTGGGTTTTCACAGTACCAAAAAAACAAGTCACGCATCGTATGCTGTGATTGTCGCCTGACTTTCATTACTTGATCACTCCGGTAGACGCGTTGAAATAAGAATGACTCTAGTTCCTCTTTTCCCTGCTGTATTGTCAGGTCATGGGAAACAATTCGGTTTCCATCAGAGGATACCCGCTTAATTCTATCAACAGAGGGATTTTCCAGAGTCTGCAAGCGAGCTGAGGTTTGTGTTACAAGTCCGGCTACCTGTAGTTCAATGAGTTCGTGGAGTATTGCTCGACGTAATAGTAGTGGGTCGAGTTTTCCATGCTGAGAATCGACGTTGTCTGCGGCTTTTGCTACCAGCGGCAGTTCAAGTAATTCATCGAGTTTTACAAAGCCCAGCTCAATGGCGTCATCTGCATCATGTGTATCGTACGCTATTGAATCTGCAGCATCTACGACTTGAGTCTCAAGGAGCGGAGGTAGGGCATTTGGAAGTTTAGCTCTCACAGATTGGGCATCGAGAATTTCTTGAGAAAGATTCAGACCTGAACAATTTGGATATCGATGCTCAAGCAGGGTCATGATGCGGAGTGCTTGGCGATTGTGATTGAACCCGCCGTCTTTTTGAAGCAGTTCGTTAAGAGTGTCTTCTCCGGCATGGCCTAGTGGTGGGTGCCCTATGTCGTGAGCCAGAGCCAGAGCTTCTGCAAGATCTTCATTTATCGCCAAAGACCTCGCGAGTGTTCGAGCAATACTTGTGACTTCAAGCGTATGAGTGAGTCTGCTTCGATGATAATCGCCTGGATATTCAGTAAAAACCTGTGTTTTGTGAGCAAGTCGTCGAAAGGCAGCTGAATGCACAATGCGATCCCGATCACGTTGATATGGGCTTCGGAATGGGTGAGGAGTCTCTTCATGCACACGGCCGGCAGAGTCGATAGCATGCATTGCATGCGATGCAAGTATCGCGGATTCACGAATTTGCCAATTGAAAGGTAGTTGTGGCATGGTGCCAGAACGATTTGCTTCGTGTCTGGTTTGCTTCATCACGTACAGGCTCTCAATTGGTTCCATAGGTCATCGAGTGCCTGTGGGATCACCCTTGTTCCGGCAACACTTGTCATGAAATTGACATCACCCGGCCACCGAGGCACGAGATGCCAGTGGAGATGGCCCGGTACGCCTGCGCCGGCGACCTGACCGAGATTAAGCCCAATGTTGAATCCTTGTGCTTCTAAGGTTCGAGTGAGTCGTTGGCACCATATGGCGAGAAGCTGTTGTAAGTCGAGCAAGACTGATGCATTGATCTCAGGCAGAGTAGCCTGATGCTGAAGGGGAGCAATAAGGAGATGCCCGTTTGTATACGGATATCGATTAAGAATCACGACGCTTTGATCAGTTCGGTCTACCACACCAATATCACGGTCATAGCTTTTAGGCAATGCCGCAGCGCGGCACAGGAAACAGCTTTTGTCAGCATCTGGACGCCACGTGTCCGGATCCGGTAATACCGCGGTTTCGTCATTTCCCTTGATATAAGACAATCTCCACGGAGCCCACAAGGTGTCAGGATGTTTGGAGTATTCAGGCATAGGTCTTTGTTGAAGAATAAAACATAGCTACTTTTAACCTATGGTAACTAAATCTTGGGAAACGTGGCGCTTCCGGTAGATAGAATCGATTGAGTGCCGTGACTACATTGGCAGGTGTACTGTCAGAGAGGAGTAAGTTTGTGACCTTCAAAGTCGACTTAGATGTATTTGCTGGGCCACTCGACTTATTGTTGTATCTCGTGAAAAAGCACGAGGTGGATGTCACCGAAGTGCCTATTGCCAAGGTGACTGAAGAATTTATTGCCTACCTTGAAATATTGGAGGAGTTGGCGATAGATCAGGTAGGTGAATTTGTCGAGCTGGCCAGTGTCTTACTGGAGATTAAGACAAGAGCTCTTGTGCCTCGCCCGGAAGAACAAGAGGAGGTAGTCGAGCCCGTTCGTGAAGATCTGGTTGAGAAATTACTTGAGTACAAGCAGTTTCGAGATGCGGCAGTGCTGCTGGAAGACCGTGCACGGGAATGGGAAGCTCGATTTATACGTTCCCATACGGAGGAGTTGCCACGGAAGGGACCGCCAGCGACAATTCATTTTGCTGATGTGCAAGTATGGGATCTTGTTGGAGCCCTAACGCGTGTCCTTGAACGTCAGGAACGGAGAAGGCCGCGTCAAATTATTCAAGATGATACGCCGATTGAAGTCCATATCGAGAGCATTGAACGAATGCTGAAGGACAAAGGGAAAGTGGCGTTCACAACACTCTTTGATGCTGACATGCCAAGAATGCGCATAGTGGGTATTTTTCTTGCGGCATTAGAGCTTGTTCGCCGTGGTAACTTACTTACAAGACAGGAACAACTGTTTGATGAAATTTGGTTGGAGTATCGCTCGCCAACAGAGGCAACATCAGAGGGGCTTTCATGATTGAAAATGCTCCTGTTCGCTCACTCTCGCATAAAGGGTTGACGATTGAAGGTTATTCTCGAGCAGCTGTTCAGAGTTACTGGCGGGTTCCTGAACTTAAGCTCGGCTTTGACCTTGGCGGCCAGCCATGGGGGTTTATGGCGACATCGACATGGTTCATTAGCCACACACACCTTGATCATATTGCAGCGCTGCCGGTCTATGTGGCGCGTCGCCGCATGATGAAAATGGATCCACCAACAATCTATGTTCCAGAGAAAGCAATTGGGCGAATCGAGCGACTTCTGCGAGCTGTGGAAGATCTCGATAAAGGTCGACTGCCTTGTACGCTTTTGCCTGCTTGTCCAGGCGTAGAGATCGAACTATCTCGTGAGCATGTTGTGACTGTGTCGAGTACGTGCCACACACTTCCAAGCGTAGGCTACGTTGTTTGGGATCGACGCCGCAAACTCAAAAATGAATACCAAGGATTCACTGGGGATCAAATTCGTGATTTACGGCTGTCGGGTATTGATGTCACGGATGAGGTGCGTACGCCACTCGTTGCATACCTAGGCGACTCGAATCCTGATGGGCTGGATCGATGTCCAGCAATGTACGAAGCGATGATTCTTATCGCAGAGATGACATTTGTTGCAAAAAGTCATCGTCGTGAAAATATTCATAAATATGGCCACATGCATTTGGAAGATTTTCTTGCTCGTCGTGAACGCTTCCAGAATGATGTAATCATTGCGGCACACTACTCTACGAGATACACGGACGACCGTATTCAACGGATTTTGTCAAAAAGGTTACCGGACTTACTTGATGGTCGCCTTCAGGTGTGGTTGTGAAAGGTGATATCCGACACGCATACGTCCATGTGCCGTTCTGTCGCCATCGCTGCGGGTATTGTGATTTTACGCTTGTAGCAGGACGGGACGACCTCTTCGACGACTACTACACAGCCCTCGGTATTGAGTTGAAGCGTCTCGCGCAACCAATCGAATTGGACACGCTTTATCTTGGGGGTGGGACTCCTTCACATTTAGGATCTGAAGGGATACGGCATTTATTTGATGTGTTGCATGATGTCTTGCGTCCAACGTCCGCTGCTGAAGTGACGATTGAAGCAAATCCCCTAGATGTCTCGGAGGCTGCAATAGAGGCATTTCGCAGGTGTGGAATTAATCGTGTGAGTCTTGGGGTGCAGTCACTCAACGCATTGACGTTGAGCACGCTCGATCGAGATCATCGAGAGGACGATGTAAGGCAAGTGATGCATCTCTTGTTGGACTCAGGATTCACAGTAAGCGTTGATCTTATCATAGCCGCGCCGGAGCAGACGCTCGATGCCGTTGGGCGGGACCTTGAAGCAATTACCTCTCTCGGTGCCCAGCATATTTCTGTGTATTGCTTAACGTGGGAGCAAGGAACTGCTTTTTGGGGGAAGCGTGCTCGAGGAAGCCTTACACCCGTTGCTGAAGATGTTGAACGTGAAATGTTTGAATTAGCGATAGATCATTTGTCATCCTCAGGATATCAGCAGTATGAAGTTTCCAACTTTGCCCAACCAGAAATGGCATGCCGGCATAACGAAGCGTATTGGGACTGTCGCCCGTGGGAAGCTTTTGGTCCGGGAGCGGCACGATTCGACGGACAGAATCGAATGACGAATATAAGAAGCACGAGTGCTTGGATGAAAAATCTTATTGCTGGCAAAGGTGTGACTGGAGATGTCGATGCCATGACGACAGAGGGAGCGGCGAGAGAACGACTTGTTCTTGGTCTTCGACGCCGACGTGGAGTAGGACGCATGTCATTTTTTCAACAAAGTGGCTTTCAAGTCGATGATTTGGCCAAGAAACCAATTCAAGAATGGGTTGCTGCGGGCTTTGCAGAAGATGATGGTGAGCACGTTCGGTTGACGCGTTCCGGCATGTTGCTGTCAGACTCTCTTTGGTCAGCGGTGCTGTAGAGGACTAGTCTCTCGTAACGGCAGCAGTCAATTCAATTAATGCCTTTTTCCCATCTGCAAAGTACATCAATGTATTGTCAGCAGCAAAAAGTGGATTCGGGATCCCTGCAAATCCTGGTGAGAGTGATCGCTTAATGACCACGACGGTCTGGGCTTTGTCGACGTCAAGTATAGGCATGCCTGCAATAGGGCTGTCTGGATCATTTCGAGCAGCAGGGTTCACGACATCATTAGCTCCAATGACAATAGCTACATCGGTTTCAGGAAAAGAGGGATTGATGTCATCCATCTCACGAAGTTGTTCGTAGGGAATGTCTGCCTCAGCAAGGAGCACATTCATATGTCCTGGCATCCTGCCTGCGACCGGGTGAATCGCATATTCGACGGAGGTGCCTCGAGCTTCTAAGACATCTGCAAGTTCCCTGACTGCATGCTGTGCTTGAGCAACGGCCAAACCATAGCCTGGCACAATGACAACACGATCCGCTTGCTCAAGAATCATCGCGAGTTCTTCTGTCTCCGCAGACTTTATTTTGCCAGCGTATACTTCGTCCGCATCAACGGTTGATGTTGTACCAAGGCCACCGAATAGAACGCCAATGAGCGAACGGTTCATGGCCTTGCACATAATGGCTGTTAAAATCAGGCCACTTGCTCCAACAAGTGATCCAGCAATCACGAGAACTGAATTGTCAATAACGAAGCCAGCCGCCGCAGCAGCAAGCCCCGAGTAACTGTTCAGAAGGCAGATGACAACAGGCATGTCAGCGCCCCCGATTGGTAGAGTAAGCGTGACTCCCAAAGCAGCAGCAACAAGCACAAGGAGAAGAAAGAAGAGCAGTTGCGATGTGCCAAATACACCCCAGAGAAGGAAAAGAGCGGTAATGGCCAACGCAAGATTAATCCATTGCCTGTTTGGGTTGTCCCACGGTTTTTTAAATTGCGGAAGCTCTTGAAGTTTTCCGAATGCGACAAGGCTTCCGGTCAAGGTGACCGAGCCGATGAAGCATGCTAGGCCAATAGCTATTGCAAACTGGGTCCAAGGTTCAAGAGAAGCTGCTGCAACCGCTTGGCGAGTACTCTCCTCAAATCTGGAAACTGCTCGGGTACTTGTCAATTCAGCAGCCGCAACAAGCATCGAGGCTGCTCCACCAAATCCGTTAAGGAGGGCGACCATTTGAGGCATTCCCGTCATTGGCCAACGAATTGCCATTGTGGCACCAATACCACCTCCAATAGCAGCGAACACAATTAGCATCAAAAGTGGCCAGATGCCATACTCAGCAATACTCATAGTAACCGGCTGTTCGAAACACGCCGCCAGTATTGCGATAGCCATGCCGGTGGCACCAAGGAGATTGCCACGCACAGCCGTGCGCGGACCACTCATTTGCTTAAAAGCGACAATGAACAACATTGAGGCAGTGAGGTAGGCGAGATTAATCCAGGCCTGACTCGACATAAGAAATCCTTTTTAGATTACAGAAAGTGTGGAAGTGATAAACAACCGGGCTAGGCTACTTCTTCTTCGGATTAAACATTTCAAGCATTCTGTGCGTTACCACAAAGCCTCCGGCTACGTTTATCATTGCAAGCAAGACCGCTAGGAGCCCAAAGAGGGTCCCGAACCCTGTGGTAAGGCTGCCTGCAACAACAAGTGCGCCAACTACCGTAACGCCGGAAATAGCATTTGAGCCGCTTGTCAAAGGCGTATGAAGACGTTGGGGGACTTTTGTAATCACTTCAAAACCAACCCACATTGCAAGCAGAAAAACTGTGAGGAGCCGAATGAATGTAGAGGCAGGGTCTTCAATAGGCGTCGGAGTCGTCGCAAAGAGTGGCATTGCGTTGGTAAGCAAGGTGGTATTCATAACGGAATCTCGTAACTGTGTGGGAAGTAAATCGTGAGGTGTGTCTAAGAGGATTGAGGCGATGAAAGGCTGTCGGGGCTTAAAGATTCGGGTGATTCGCTGTTGAGCTTTGGCATTCCAGCCAAGTCTCTTACTCTGGCATGAACAATGTCACCGTTGTGTGCGACTAACGTTTCACGGCATATTTCATCATCGGATACTTCGTGAGGGAAGCCACAGTCAATGAGATGATTCAAAAAAGTAACAATATTTTTTGAATACAATTGGCTTGTATGTGTTGCTACCTCAGCCGGAAGGTTCGTCGGGCCCAAGATTGTAATGTCGTTGAAGCTGACCGTCTCACCGGGAGTCGTCATTTCACAATTACCACCTCGCTCAGCTGCGAGGTCAACAATGACACTTCCTGGTTGCATTCCCTCGACCATAGCCTTGGTAATGAGTATTGGGGCTGGTTTTCCTGGTATGAGGGCCGTTGTTACGACGAGATCACATTCTGCCAAGACTTTGCCGAGGAGTTCTTGCTGTTTTTTATAAAACTCTTCAGACATTGCTTTCGCATAACCACCTTTGGTTTCGGTCGAAGCCGTCTCAAGGTCGAGTTCAACAAATTTTGCTCCGAGGCTCTCGACCTGTTCTTTTACTGCGGGTCGAACGTCATAAGCAAGAACCTGAGCACCAAGTCGCTTGGCGGTTGCGATTGCCTGTAGCCCAGCAACTCCCGCGCCCAGAATAAGGGCTTTTGCGGGACGAATTGTGCCAGCAGCGGTTGTCATCATAGGCAGGATTTTTTTAAGAGCAGTCGCGCCGAGGAGTACAGCTTCGTAGCCTGCAATATTCGCTTGGCTTGATAAGACGTCCATGCTCTGTGCACGGGTAATTCGAGGAACTAGTTCCAATGCGTAAATAGTTGCTCCAGTTTGAGCGTCAGCGAGACACGCCTCACAGTTGCCGAGCGGATCAGCCATGCCGATGATTGCTAAACTGGAGGACATTCTCTTCCGTTCTGATGCCCATGCGTCACCAGCCGCGCCACAGGTGCGGACAGTGAGTACACATTCTGCGTGAAAGGCTTCATCCCGATCGACTATTATTCCGCCAGCCTTTTCGTAATCAGCATTACTAAAGCCGGCGGCAATTCCCGCATCATGCTCCACCAATACCGCGTGATTTGCTTTCACGAGAGTGCTGACAACTGCAGGAACAAGAGCCACTCTGTGCTCGCCGGGATAAAGTTCCTTGATGACCGCTACTTTCATTGAGTGGCTCTAAAAAAAGAGGAATAGGGATAAAAGAGGAATACGGTTTCCTCGAGTGTTATCGATTGCACCTTACTGTAGATTCAAGATATCAGGGGTCTTTTGAAGACACCCACGACTTGGAACCCTTCGGAGTCAGATTCTGCACTTTTTGAGGTCAGTGGGCAAATCGGTGCCATCTTGCGGTGAGTATGGGGGTGGCTTGAGAAGTTAGTGGTACGTTGGTATTCTTCGGGGCTCCGGCAAATGGATGTCCGCAGAAGTCCAGATGTTTGCTCCAAAATGGAAGTAATAGATCCGGCAATTCCGTCTGATCATGATCTGGTGCACCGTTTTGCTGTAATTAAAAAGTGGAAAATTATGATACAAAAAACATTCATGGCCAAACCTGGTGAAGTCGAACAGCGATGGTGGCTGGTGGACGCTAATGAAAAAAAAGTAGGACGTCTTGCGAGTGATATAGCAACGATCCTGATGGGTAAACATCGTCCAACGTACACTCCGCATGTTGATACTGGCGATTACATTGTTGTCGTGAACGCTGAAAAAGTTGAGTTTGGTGGGAACAAGTGGCAGAAGAAAGAGTATCGCTGGTACACCGGCTACACTGGATTGAAAGTTGAAACAGCTGAAAAACGTCGCGATCGTCGTCCCGCACTCATTCTCGAAGAAGCAGTGCGACGTATGCTGCCAAAAAACAAACTTGGCAGGAGCATGCTGAGTAAGTTGAAAGTTTATGCTGGCCCTGATCATCCACATGTTGCGCAGCAACCAGAGTCGAAAGAACTCGGTGCACGTGGGGCTGTTGGGCTCTAACAATATTATTTCTAGAATCACCTGCTATCTAATTTGGAGTTCGACAGTATGTCTACTGAGCCTGCGATAGAAACGACACCACCCGCTACAACTGCCGTTCCCACTGCTCCTGCGTCATCACTGCCAAGAAAACGTGTTGATCTTGCAGGGAATATTATTGCAACTGGGCGACGTAAGTCAGCGATTGCCCGAGTCCGTCTTCGATCTGGTAGCGGAGTTATTACTATCAATAAGCGTCCGCTAGATGTTTATTTTCCATCCTTGAAAGACCGCGAGCAGGTGTCAGGTGCTCTCGGGCATGTTGGGCAAGAAAAAGCAGTTGATGTCGATATCACAGTGTCAGGTGGAGGGGCAGCTGGGCAGGCTGGCGCGTGTCGGCTTGGTATCGCTCGCTCTCTTTTAAACTTTGACACGGAGTTAGCCGAACCGCTTCGTCAGGGCGGGTTCCTCACTCGTGATGGTCGAATGAAGGAGCGGAAGAAATACGGTCTACGCGGCGCACGTCGTGGGACACAGTTTTCCAAGCGTTAAATTGAGAATAATCAGCATCAATGCTGCATTCCGCCTAGGTGATGCATTTGATCGACTTGGTTACATTTCCTTTGCATATCAGCCGAAGCAATACTAGAGAGAGTTGCCCGGACTGAACAAAAGATATCGCATGGCGAAGCAAGGAGAAATCTTTGCCCACATTCTGGGCCTTCAGGCATTCACGAATGGGAAGGTTTGGTATGAGACTTTACATCGCTGGATTCAGCTTATATCTTTGCTCCACCATTTTTTTGTTGCCGCACTGCAGGGCGGCTGATGGTGTTTCCTTGGCTCAGTCTTCAGTCGATGTGAGTTGGAATATTCTTGACGCCGAGAAGGAAGGCCTCGTCGAGGTTAAATATATTCCTAATGACTCTCGCTCTGCGCAGATTGTTGTGAACAACAAAACCAATCAGCCACTAACGCTGCGGTTGCCAAGTGCTTTTGTTGGTCGGCCTGTTCTAGCTCAATTTGGTGGCGGTGGAGCTGCCGGTATGGGTGGCGGTATGGGTGGCGGTATGGGTGGCGGTATGGGTGGCGGCGGTCAAACTGCCGGCGGTGGTGGCATGGGTGGCGGCATGGGTGGCGGTGGTATGGGTGGTGGTATGGGCGGCGGCATGGGCGGCATGGGTGGCGGCATGTTCTCGGTTCCACCAGAAAAAACAAAAGTCGTGCGGGTAGCCACGGTTTGTTTGGAATATGGTAAACGTGAGCCATCACCTCGGATTCCTTACCAATTAGCCGCTCTCGAGACATTTTCAGAAGACCCTGCCCTAGCGGTCCTGCTCGAAGCGTTCGGTCGTGGGGAAATCCCACTTAAGGTTGCCCAGGCAGCTGCCTGGAATATTTCGAGCGGATTATCATGGCAGAGGCTTGCTGCTGAAGTCATTGATCGCCCGGGTGGTGTTCCTGACCAAAAGTATTTCAACAATGCAGAACTTTTCGCTGCGCAGCAAGTTGTCAATATGGTTCACAAGCAGGTGCCTAGTATGAATCAAAATCCTAGACACCATTCTTCTGGTGAGCGATAAAGAGCACTAATGGCTTTCTTTTGAAGCTATATTTCTTGCGGAAAGTACGACGTCATTCCTATGTTTTTAGGAGACAGATCGCGTGCTCATGGTAGAAATCACCTATGAACACCGCTTGCCCCTCAACAAACAGGCAGTTTTGGGTTACAAGAGTAGTTGAAGTGGGGTTACTCAGAGCACTCTGGATCCGTCAAAGAATCATTGCTGACAATTGAATGGAGATGTGGCTGATATGGAAAAGCAGGCAGAAATTCAGGCATTACAGTCAACGGAAGTTGTCGTAGAGGCTCGGAATCTCTCGAAGACGTATCGCGACTTCTGGGGCCGGAGCAAAAAAGTTGCGCTGAAACCTCTTGATCTTGAGATTCGCCAAGGCGAAATATTTGGCTTGCTTGGACCGAATGGTTCAGGGAAGACAACAACGATGAAACTTTTGTTGGGCCTTATATTTCCCACGTCTGGAGAGGCAGTTATTTTCGGGAAAGACGCAACAGACGTTTCGAAGAATGATCGTATCGGATACCTCCCTGAAGAATCCTATCTTTATAAATTTCTTGACGCTGAAGAAACGTTGGACTTTTACGGTCGGCTATTCGATATGCCACCAGATGAACGAAAGCGTCGAGCAGATGCCCTCATCGAAATGGTTGGGCTCGGGCGTGACAAGAAAAGACAATTGCGGGAGTATTCGAAGGGCATGACTCGGCGTATTGGCGTTGCTCAAGCACTCATTAATGATCCAGAACTTGTTCTTCTTGATGAGCCAACAAGCGGATTAGATCCGATTGGTACACGTGAAATGAAAGATTTGATCATCGACCTGAAAGAGCGAGGCAAGACAGTCATAATGTGTTCACATCTTCTGGCAGATGTTGAGGATGTTTGTGATCGAATCGCTGTTTTGCATCAGGGAGAACTTAAAGAACTCGGCCGTGTAGATGAACTTCTTAAGGTGACGGATATTACTCAAATCAGATCAACCGGTCTTCCCGTAGAAGCCCTTGACGAAATACGAGCTGTTATTAAACGTCATGGTGGAACTGAGGTTGAGATCGGTAGTCCAACAACAACACTTGAGGATCTATTCCTGGAGATTGTTCAGGATACTGAATCGAGGCCAGGTCGGAGGGCACGCAACGAGTAATGGCTTGGAGTGGCAGGCCACTCACGATGCACGAGAATATATGTCGGAGTCGTTTTAGAAAATAAACAATGCCGCTATGTGACAACCGTAATCTATAAGCAACTTTTTACCTGATTTACAAATAAGCGATAAAATCGATGGTTCTCGAACAGGAAATACCAGCATTTCTTACTTGGGTTGGCCCCGCACTTGCGTCATACGCGCTGATTGCCTTTTTAGTGGCGGTCTTCGCAGCCTTGTTGGCATGGGTATCACTTTCCGCGGTGTCAGGTCCACTGGCAGCCGGCGATCGAGTGTATCGTGGTGTGTTGGCAGGTGTTGCAGATCTTTTTGGCATGTCGACAAGACGTGTTTGGGCTTTAGCTCGTTTGGCAATCCAAGAGTCGCTTCGCCGAAACGTGCTGATTGTTCTTGGTCTTTTCGCAGTTATTGTTTTGTTTGCGGGGTGGTTCTTAGATCCGCAAAGTGTGAACCCAGGAAAGCTTTATCTAGGTTTTATTCTCTCAGCAACAAATTTATTGGTGTGTCTTGTAGTGCTGGTGCTCTCTGTTTTTAGTCTTCCTGCCGATGTGAAGGCGAAAGCGATCCAGACAGTGACGACCAAGCCAGTTCGTACCGGTGAAATCGTGTTTGGGAGAATTCTTGGGTTTTCTATTGTTGGAACAGTGCTACTTGTAATCATGGGGGGCATTGGGTGGGGCTTTGTCGTACGGAGCGTTAGTCATCGCCATCAAGTGTCTGGAGCAGACCTTCTCGAGAATTTACTTGAGGATGGCCGTGTGACGGGCTCGGAAGGCCGTACCAGCCTGGATCGTGGTCATCGCCATCGCGTGGAACTCGATGGCGATGGTAATGGTGCAACAGATACAACACAGGGCCATAGGCATGCTATTCGACGGATAAGCGGAGCTGGTGAAACTGCTCGTTATGAAGTTGGGCCTGTTGCAGGAATGCTTGAAGCGAGAAGGCCTTTACGAGGTACGTTGCGGTTCCTTGACCGTGAAGGACGTCCGAGTGATAAGGGTATAAGCGTTGGAGCAGAATGGTCCTACCGTCAATATATTGAGGGCGGATCTCTCGCAGCTGCAATTTGGACATTCGATGGAATTGCAGCATCCGAGTTTCCACAAGGATTGCCGCTTGAAATGATTGTGAGGGTGTTTCGAACATACAAAGGGGATATCGAGAAAGGTATTGCCGGAAGTGTTCGAGTACGGAATCCCTCGAGTGGGTTGCAGAGCGACCCGATTTATTTCACGGCAAAAGAATTCACAATCGACTCTCTCCTGATCCCGAGAACACTTGTGGCAACTTCGGCAGACGGAGGAACCCGAAACGTTGATTTGTTCGGTGATATTGTTTCTGACGGGAGAGTCGAGGTGGTGCTGCAATGCCTTGAACCAGCACAGTATTATGGCGTCGCTCAAGCTGATTTCTATCTCCGCAGTGGCAATGGTTCGTTTGTTCTGAACTATGCGAAAAGTTGCTTGGGAATTTGGTTTGCAATGCTGCTGGTTGCAGCAATCGGCGTTATGTTCAGTACGTTTTTAGCTGGGCCTGTTGCCTTGCTGGCAACATTGTCAGTTATAATGGTAGGCCAATTCCGTGGATTTATCGAAGGGCTTTTTGATGCTCAATTGACTGGCAATAGCTTTGAAGTGCCAGGTGGTGGGCCCATAGAATCGTTATACAGAATTGTTACTCAAGCGAGCATAGTAGTCGACTTGGAGCAAACGTCATTTGTGACAGCGATGAAAACTGTGGATACTTTCCTGCTCGCTCCGATGCGGCTTGCAGCATATCTATTTCCATCTCTGTCGGATTTAGGAACGAGTGATTTCGTGGCGAGTGGCTTTGACATTCCGTTGAATTTAATTGGTCAGCATGCTTTCGAAACACTAGGTTATCTTGTGGCATTTTTTATTGCAGGGGCGTTTTGCCTTAAAGCTCGTGAGGTGGCATCATGACTTCAAGAAGTAGTGGTCTTTCTACGCAGTCGAATCACCAGGAGAAAAGTGCTTGGCTCGGATTGCGCCCCGAGACGCTCGTGACTCTTGTGCTTATTGCAGTTCTCCTGGTTCCACTCTCTGGGCTAAGTCAGCCGAGAGATTCATCCTCTCCGGGTGGTTATCTAGCAAGGTTAAGAACAGAGGCGCAATTGTCGCAGGCTGATCTCGGTGAAATTGATCCGACTAGTGAAACGATGCGTTTAGCAACGCTTGGCCTCAAGAATATTGCAGTGACACTGCTCTGGGATCGAGCAAACTTTTATAAGAAAGTGGAAGATTGGACAAATCTTTCTGCTGTTTTGGAGCAAATGACAAAGCTCCAGCCAAACTTCTATTCAGTCTGGGATTTTCAAGCCCATAATCTCTCATACAATATTTCAGTTCAATTTGATGATTACCATGACCGTTATGCCTGGGTAATGAAAGGCATTGAGTTTTTGAGGCAGGGGGTTTTCTTCAATACACGTGAGCCGCGAATGCTTGGGCGAATGGGGTGGTTCATCGGCCAGAAAATTGGCCGTTCAGACGAGAAGGTTCAGTACCGTCGTCTTTTCAAGGCAGACGATGACTTTCATGAGAAAGATCGACCTGGCAGAACTCTTATTGAACGCGACAACTGGTTAGTTGGGCGCGAGAAGTACCTTGCTGCACAAAAACTTGTTGACTCAGGCGCACCACTCAAGACAACACCGTTGATCTTTCATTCAGAGCCGATGATGACAGCCATAAATTATGCGAGAGCACTCGAAGCAGATGGCGTATTTGATGATAAAGCCCGTGACGGCTGGGAATTGGCAACTGAGGAAATGCAAAGGTTTGCTGTGAGGCAGATTCCTACAAGTTGGGATGTACCGATTCGGCTGGGCTTAAGGGAGACTGAGTTAGCTCGAGCTGAACGCTTGGCAAAACAGTTGGAAAAGCTGCTCCCAGGAAAATTTGCTGAAATGGAGGCTGATCGAGAAAGTGCTTTGAGTGAGAGTCAGAAGGCGGCCTTGCAAGTGCCTCCTCTCAACAGAACAGAACAGGAGCAGCAGTTGGTTGCTGATGCTAAGCGGGAAATGAGTGTTACATGGAGAATAGTTGCTCAGAGTGCACCTCAAGCAGTTCGTGCCACGGCAAAACGTCTCGCTGAGGAGCATGTCGAAGCTACTGAAACTGCAGATATCATCAATCGTTATCGAGATATTGTAAATTTTGATTACTGGCGTGCCACGTGCGAGATGAGTGTTACAGACTTGGCGCTGCGGGCCCGTGAGGCAACGTGGCGTGCTGAAAAGGATTATGAAGAAGCACGCCTGCAGCCGGCGAAGCAGGCGTTCGAGGAGGCATTTAAAGTGTGGCGTAAAGTACTCGATGACTCAGAAGTACTTCGTGAGGACGCGATGACCCAGGAAGATATCGTTGAGATAATTGATATCTATCGTGAGTTGCTTGAGCAGTTAGATGAGCCGTTTCCGCAGCCCTTCATTCTTGATGATGTACTAAACAAAACGTAAAGACTTTTGTATTTGCCGCAGTGACGTTTTATGTTCATGCTGGCGTCATTCAGGAAAGTGGACGCATAGGGAGTCTGGTATGTACGAATGGTTGATGCAGTGGAGTATTCTAAAAGTAGTCTGTATGAAACGCTGAAGATGTTGCTCGTTTTGTTTCTCTGCCGACGAATCGATCCGTTCCATCAGATGCTGAAGTCTTGGGACCCTATGGCGTTGCAAGAAGTCTTATCTGGAAGTTCGCTCAAATCGGGAAGTTCGCTCAAGGAAAACGCCTCGCCGATAAGGCTGGGTTTACGGAGTCAGAGATTCCGGTCTTTAGAAGATTGTTGTAATGTAGCGGCGACTTCGTGGGCCACTAGCGTCTTTATGACGCATGGCGTTTCCTTAGATCTGTGTGACGCAGCAACCCGAATAGCAGCCTTGATGTGATGCCCGGTAGATTCGTTCAATACAAAGCCCAGGTCACAAGTCGCTCACATCTCCTTCCTGCGTGATCCACATCAGAGTCAAGTCACAACAGCTATTATGGGATCAGTGTCTCTTGTTTTGAAACTTTGCTTGCGATGGAGAAAGTTTTTTCAGTCCTTTGGATTGCTGGTAAGATAGTTGTAACAATTGAGAACTTAGTCGGTGCCAT
>Ga0315320_10000371_pt1 | contig 36380 bp, 36 predicted proteins | sample M140m21515metaG_FD_203458 | JGI IMG/M metagenome (GOLD analysis project Ga0315320, IMG submission 203458) | Ammonia-oxidizing marine archaeal communities from Monterey Bay, California, United States - M1 40m 21515 | ecosystem: Environmental > Aquatic > Marine > Coastal | place: USA: California... | reverse complement strand
CTGCTGGCTTTTCACCGGAAGCTTCGGACAGAAGGGGTCTCAATACATTGCTAATACACTACGCCCCTTGATGAGCAGTAATCCAAGCCTATCAAAGCGTTCGCCCGTACTTGGCGTGCCACTACTAGGCGGGATGGTGCCGTGCAACGTTATTGCGGAAGAGATTCTAAGCGATCACCCTGACCGCTATAGGGCCATGCTGATCGAAAGTGCAAATCCCGCTCACTCGTTAGCTGACTCGAAAAGCTTCTCAGAGGCCATGAGGGCCTTAGAACTCTCAGTAGTAGTCGATGTAGCTATGACCGAAACCGCGCGTCAAGCAGATTACATATTGCCGTGTAAAACTCAATACGAAAAAGCTGAAGCAACGTTTTTTAATTTCGAACATCCTAAAAACTACTTTCATTTGAGAAGACCAATTGTGAAACCGCCCGTAGATGCTGACGTACTAACCGAAGCCGAAATCCACGCCCGACTAGTCGAAAAAATTGTTGAGATCCCTAGAGAAATTGCTGCCTTGAAGACCGTAGTTAACAAAGAGGGGTTGGTAAATTTCTCAACTCATTTTAGTAATTTTTGCCGAGAAAACCCGAGTTTAAATCGCTTAGCCCCAGTTATCCTTTACCGAGCGCTACACGACATCCTGCCAGAGGGCTGTGAAACAGCAGCCTCACTTCTTCAGGTCACACAATATGTAGCTGATCACGAAAGTGACTCTATTAGACGCGCGGGAATCACTGGTGAAACTTCCGCCGCTCTAGGTGTAGCCCTTTTTGAGAAAATAGTAGCTAGTCCTCGCGGGGTAACTTTTTCGGTTGATGATGAAACCAGTTCCTGGGATCGAATCAGGACTTCTGACGGGAAAATAAATGCACATATTCCTATTTTAATCCCAGAAATTAAACGGCTAGCCGAAGGACCTATCAACATCACAAGCAATGATTTTCCGCTGGTTTTATCTGCGGGAGAGCGTCGACCATATACTGCAAACACAATTCTCAGAGGTAAAGAGTGGCGTAAAAAAGACATAGAAGGATGTCTTAGGATATCACCCGATGACGCACGTAACCTAAATATAGAGACTGGCGACAGTACTACGTTGAGCACCCCTAGTGGATCGGTCAAGGTCCTAGTAGAAATCTCTGAGAGAATGCTGCCTGGACATATATCCCTCCCAAATGGATTTGGGCTCGACAGCATGACTGATGCAAATGGGTTAGTAAAAACGGGAACAGCGACAAATGATTTAACCGCAGCTTCTGACAGGGATTTTCTCGCAGGAACTCCAAGACACAAACAGGTTCCAGCGCACCTGGCTCCTGTCAATTAAGTTAAATCGTAAAATAAACCTGCGAAGTAATCCCCAGACGCTAATGAAGTGATCGATTGCAAATTCTTTGTTGATAGCCGTGCTTTGTAAAATAATTTTAGCTTCACCTTCACCGTATGCTTAATCTCAGCTATGACGCAGTAATTATTGGCGCGGGCGCGGCAGGATCGATGTGTGCTATAACAGCGGCTAAACGCGGCCGAAAGGTTATGCTCATTGACCATTCTAAAAAGTTTGGTGAAAAAATCAGGATATCTGGTGGTGGCAAATGTAATTTCACCAACACGCACTGCGGCCCCGCTAACTTTATATCCTCAAACCCAAGATTTTGTATATCCGCGTTAAACCAATATACTCAAAACGACTTTATAGATCTCATTGAATCCCAAAATATACCGTATCATGAAAAGAAACTCGGCCAGCTGTTTTGCGATCGGAGCGCCACAGACGTACTTGCGCTTCTCAAGGATCTTGCGAGCAAATACAAAGTAGATATCTCCTTGGCCGAAAAAATCATCGACGTAAAAAAAGTCGAGTCTGGGTTCAAGATTACAACTGCTGATAAAAAGATAACGAGTCAGGCGCTAGTAATCGCCAGTGGTGGCTTATCGATACCTAAAATTGGAGCTACTAGATTTGGGTATGAAATTGCGCAGTCGTTTAATCACGAAATAATTAAACCGCGTCCAGGCTTAGTTCCTCTGACATTTGAAAATGATTTACTCGCTCATTGTAAGCACCTAAGCGGATTAAGTTTATCTGCAGAAGTTACTTTTGAGAAAACCAGTTTCCGAGAAGGGCTATTATTCACACATCGTGGTCTTAGCGGCCCAGTCATTCTACAAATATCGTCCTATTGGCGCGATGCGGAATCGCTTATTATAAATCTACTTCCTGAATACAATGTCAAAAATTTTTTGAAGAAAAAAAAGAACGTCCAAAATTCACAGAATATCCACACCATATTGTCCAACATCCTCCCCAAACGACTGGTACAACAAATTTGCGTGGAAACAAATATTTCCGGATCTCTAGCCAATATGTCAAATATCGAGATTCAAACGTTAAGTGACAGAATAAATTACTGGCAGGTTAGTCCTACTGGAACCGAAGGATATCGAACAGCCGAAGTCACTGTGGGCGGAGTAAATACTCGCGAACTATCGTCAAAGACAATGGAATCTAATTTGCAGCCGAGATTATATTTTGTGGGAGAAGTCGTAGACGTCACAGGACACCTAGGAGGTCATAACTTTCAATGGGCTTGGTCATCAGGTTGGGTAGCAGGACAGAATATCTAAGACGATATCTTCATCCCTCGGGAGACTTACTCTAATGCTTTAATTGCACTCATTTTTCTGGCGTACTGAAAATACCAGCAAGCCGCTATAGCGACACATATCATCGTGACAGTTCCTAAGCTGGTAATAGTCGGTAATACCCAAGACGGCTCTGAGGATGCCGTATGCCAAGCCGGAAGTTTGGTTCTAACGCCCTCGATAACCTTTGAGGTTCGCTGAAACCCACCAATCAAGAAGGCAGAAGTTGCAACATAAACTAAGATAACCACGACAGCTAGTCGTGAAGGAATTACACGCCCCGAAAAGTAGGCCGCGACCAACAGAGCTGAAGTTGCTGAAATAAAGGACATAAAAAAGGTTATGTTGATACTAAGATAGTAGGCAAACAAATTGGATGATTCAAACTCGCTCATAGCATTTATCCGTAGGATGCTTTTTAATAAAATAAGTTTAGCGCATAATTACAAATCCATATAGGCAAAAATTTTTAGAAATGCATAGCGCGAAAAAAACTGAGATAGTCATTGTAGGATCAGGATTCTCAGGGCTCGGAGCTGCCATCGAACTCAAAAGAATCGGTATAGATGATTTTATTATCCTAGAGAAAGCAGACGATTTGGGAGGAACATGGCGGGACAACACCTATCCAGGATTAACAGTGGATGTGGCGTCCACCTCGTACTCTTATGGTTTTGCCCCTAAGTCCAACTGGTCGCGTCTTTACGCCCCTGGTTCAGAAGTCAAAGAATACGCCGACGAATGTGCCGAAAAATTCAAGATCCGAGATCACATAGAGTTTTCGAAAAGCGTTGAGTCTGCATCGTACGATGAAGAAAATAATCTTTGGGTGACTAAAGTCAGCAGTGGAGAAACTTACACCTCTCGATACTTAATTAGTGCTACTGGGTTATTTGGCCCGCCGAAACTTCCTAACATTGATGGCATAGAGACTTTTTCAGGTCATATCATGCACACGGGGGCGTGGGATCATGAATACGACTTCAGCAGTAAACGAGTGGGGATCATTGGCACCGGGGCTACCGCGATTCAGGTAATACCTGAAATAGTGCCTATCGTAGAGCATCTTAGTGTGTTTCAAAGAACTCCTATCTGGCTATTACCCAAACCAGACATCATATTCAGTGAGCGTATAAAAAATTTATTTCGTGTACTTCCCTTTACTCAGAAACTACTAAGACTAGTTACTCATTTGTCCAATGAAATATTATTCGGCATTGGCTTCTCTCATAATCGCCAGTTTCCATGGCTATTCAGATGGCTAAAAAAACTTGGGATTTCTCACATCCGAAAGCAAGTCAGGGATCCTGTGACTCAGGAAAAGTTAACCCCTCAGTACGACTTTTTTTGTAAAAGACCAAGTTTTTCTAATGTGTACTTCCCTGTATTCAATGAGCCCAACGTTAACCTTGTTACCGACCCCATTAGTCATATTGAGGGAAATAATATTCAAACTGGTAACGGTCATACAATAACACTTGATGCGCTCATTTGCGCGACAGGCTTCAGTGTGTTCGATGAAAACATTGTCCCGTCATTCAAAACCTTCGGTTTAAAAGGAACGGAGTTAGGCTACTATTGGAGTAAAAACCGATTCACATCTTTCCAGGGCATCTCGGTCCCAAATTTTCCTAACTATTTCATGATATTTGGCCCCTACTCCGCAGCTAGTGCATCTTGGTTCGGAATGATAGATACTCAAGTTCGCCATCTAAGCAGATGCCTTCGCACTGCCAAAAAGCGAAACGCTAACTACATTGAAGTGACCAAAAAATCGCTAGAAACCGATTTCAACAAAATACTTAAGCGGCGAAGAAATCAGTTAGTCTTTCACGGAGATTGCTCGCGCTCTAACTCGTACTATTTTGATAAAAATGGCGATGTGCCACTGATCCGGCCTGCCACACAGGTAGGCATGTGGCTCAGAAGTCATTTAGTCAGCATGAAAAACTACAACATTATGTTGAAGTGATAAAGCGTACTCTATCTGAACCCGTCAAATAGATAATCGGTAAGCTTGTGTATCACTAAGGGAGGAGCGACTATTATAGACAGAAATGTCAGATGATCGAGTGCACCCGACAAACTTGAGACGGGCTCCAAATCAACCCCGTTTCCACCAAGCCAAAACAATATCCATAGAGGACTGACCAAATAGTTTATTGCTATAAACACTCTTTTTACTGCTTCCATACAATCAAATTAACGCATCCGACACCCTAGTTGCAAGAACAACTTTGGGGTATTAAATGATCTAAAAAAAATAACCTCTCCTAAAAAGATAAATTGTCGTTTTTTTAATATATTTACAGGGGATGGTCCTACCTCGCCTTCAAATCGATCAACATAGTTCCTGCGAAATAACGCCGCGGAGATATTGTCATATTTTAAATAAGCTATTGAAAAAAATGAATTTTTATACATTTTTTCTCGTTATGCTAATCTAAGTAGTTGGCACAGCAAAAAGTTAAAGGCGCCTATACGAAGCTAAATGTGAATAAACCGTGACATTGGATTGGACAAAGTTACTCCAATCTGCGTATGTTAAGGATAAAAGTCACAACGGAATCCAAGATATGCGGATAAAAAAATACGATTTTGATTACAGTCGGAGAACATTTATAGAAAAAACCGCCGCAGGTGGAGCATCCGGGGGACTACTTGCCGCATTGTGGCCAAGTATCAGTGCATCTGCCGATACTAGTAAGGCATATCCTGACGAACTTTTAGATATCGAAACTTTTACGCGCGGTCAGGTTAAGGTTGGAGACACAATTAATAAAGATAACGTCTTTTTAGTGCAAGATCTGTTAGACCCAATTACGTTTCAACAAGTTATGCAAGACGGGCGAACGTTCCACATACAGTCATCGGAACACAATGCCGAAACAATGTTCCCTCCCTACTTCTTAGATGCCAGTATCAGGAACCAAGGACAAGCTAAGTTTGGTGTCGATGGTAATGTCTATACTAAAACTGGTGAACCATGGATAGGCGGGCTTCCATTTCCTGAACCAAAAACAGGAAATGAAGCTATTGCAAATATAACTTTAAGTTGGGGACGACATGATAAATGTATCTATGCCACACCAGCTAAAACAGTGAACCCAGATGGTGACGTACAATTTGAGTACGATTGGGTCTGGGCAGAACAACAATGTGCAGGGCTAGTGCATCCGGATGCTTCCGGCCCTTATCTGAAAGGATATGAAGACCTACTTAGATTGCAAACCATATGGTTTACTCACACGCAAGATGTCAAAGGCCACGCATTCTTGAGTAAATGGAAGTATAACCAAAAAGAAATTCCTGCCCTTTTCGGTTATCTCCCGAACTTGAAGCGAGTGAGAAGATTTCCATCCAATCAAAGATTTGAAGCATATATGCCAGGAATGAATCTGTATCTATCAGACGCATGGTCATCTGGCGATCCAATGCTCACCTGGGGTAATTTTAAAATTATCCACCGAGGTCCGATGCTCACCTCGTCTCATTCGCAATGGACTCCTGAAAACGAGAACTGGAGACCAGATTTAGTAGGGGGAGCCAAAAATGAGACGTACTTTAATGTAGGCAAATCTTTGGCGCCTGAAGTAATAGTTTTTGAAGGAGAACCAATTGGTTATCCGAACGCGCCCGTGAGTAAGAGACGCATATACATGGACGTCAGAAGTATGGGCGGAGGAATGAGTATAACTTATGATCGAAATGGCGAAGTTTGGAAGGGACTAGAGGGCGGTGGAGGCCAATTAGTCTCCGGCTCCCAATCTATAAATGCCAAAGATGGCAGGCCAGAGTGGAGTTGGGCGTGGGCTATAAGCCACGATGTCCAAAAAAATAATGTAACACGTTTTCATCATGCAAAAGAATGTAAGGGCAACTGGGAATCGGCACTTGATCCTGACGAAAATATAGTTAAAAACTACATGACCAAACAAGCGCTTCGCCGGTTAGGTATCTAAGAAAACTATTCTCGAAAGTTACTACCCTTGCGATCGAGCAATCGCAACAAAGCCGGCCAAGCCAACGTATGAAGGCCATCAGACTCAATCAGTCGATTCCCTTGCGAAGCGGATGTATTCATAGCATCGGTGGACGGCATCCTTAAGTTTTTACTGCCCATTGCTCTCACTTGCATTGAACAGGATCTTTCCAAGAGGTACATCAGCAAAAAACAACTTGAAACCGTTTCCCCCACCGCAAGTGTCCCATGATTACGGAGCATCAAGATCTTTTTATCACCTATATCTCGGATAAGTCGTTCGCGCTCACTTAGATCTAACGCAACTCCTTCGTAGTCATGATAGGCTACCTGCGGCAGCAGAACCATTGCAGTCTGGGTAAGAGGAAGCAAGCCTTCATCCATCGCCGAAACCGCAGCCCCATCATCGCTATGGAGATGCATAACAGCTAGAGCATCATGTCTAGCCATGTGAATAGCACTATGGATACAAAATCCAGCAGGATTTATGTCGTAACCGCTGGACAAAACTATGTTACCGTCCAAATCTACCTTTACTAGGTTCGACGCCGTGATCTCATCAAACATGAGGCCATAAGGATTAATTAAAAAATGATCATCCGGACCTGGCACGCGCGCTGAAAGATGGGTGAAAATCATGTCAGTCCAGCCATAGTGCTCAACTAAATGATAAGCCGCAGCTAAATCTACCCTAGTTTCCCACTCATCAACAGTCACCTGAGACTTAATATCCAACTCGGAATTCATCACTGTAGCCATTTGTCAGCCCCCTCAGTATCTTTATCGATTTACTCGCAATCAGCAAAAATGTATAAACCGAGTAATTAATTTATTTGCTAGTACTATATATTACATTTACCAGAAAACAGAATGCAGTTACAGGATAAAATCTAAAAATATGAGCAGTTATAAAAAGATCGGTCGGCTGGGGACATTTGTTATGTGCTTGAATTTGGACCGTGGCGGGATTTTCCTTCTGGTTTTGAAATATTCCCTTGTTATACCCCTTTTATGTGCGTGCCTCGGTTTCCCAGCAATAATCAATGCCTATCCTGAGGAACCTCCGATCAAGGCTATGACATTCGCGAAGATTCAGGACGTTAGCTTGTACTATGAAATACATGGTGAAGGTGAGCCCATACTTCTCATTCACGGGGGACTAAGCCACGCAGGGTATTGGCGTGCTCAAATAGATGATCTGGCCCGAGACTATTTGGTGATCGCAGTAGATAGCAGAGGTCACGGTCGGTCCTCATTATCCAATAAGCCCATCACCTACAACCTTTTAGCTAACGATTTTTTATTACTCCTAGACAAGCTCAATATACAATCCACGAATATCTTAGGCTGGAGTGACGGGGGCATTATTGCCCTAGAATTGGCTATTAGAGAACCCCAGCGTCTGAAGAAAATTATCGCATATGGAGCGAATTTCCACCCAAAAGGAGTTCAGCCAAATGTTGCCGAGAACTCAAGGTTCCGTGAATTTCTGACCCGCGCTAGTAGGGACTACCACGCAATGTCACCTGAACCTGATAGATGGTCGGAATTCCTTGAAAATATCACTAACATGTGGACAACTGAGCCAAATTTTTCAGATTTAGAGCTTCAAAATATAACTGTGCCAACGCTTGTACTTGGCGGGCAACAAGAAGAAGCTATCTATCCCGAACACATAGAAGAGCTGTCGAAAAAAATTCCAAATTCTAAATTAATCATGATGCCCAAAACTGGACACTTCGCCATGCTAGAGGAACCTGAAAAATTTAATGAAATTGTTCGTTCTTTTCTAAAGAGGCGTCTTAAATATTAAATCCCCTTGCTACTCCAAAAATGAAAAAAAAATACACTAGCCTTTTGTTCGATCTATTTAATACGGTAGCTTTGTGGGACACGAATAAAATCCCTATTTATAAAATCGGCAGCAAGGAAAGACATTCAACATTAGGCGAACTCAAATTAGTTCTTGCTGATCGTCTACCACGTCTCAACTTTGATGATTTCCACGATGCGTTTGACGCCGTCAATCGCGAATTGACTGAAGAGAAAAGTACAAACAGAAAAGAAGTTTCATCTCGACAACGCTTTCTGCGCATATTAAGAAAATTAGATATTCAACCCAGTTTAAGTGTTAGCAATCTAGCAAATGATCTTTCTCAAACCCACATGCAACTTCTAATCGGTGCAGCTTTTGTGCCCGCAGAGCACCGAAACCTGATAAGAATCCTGAGAAGTACACATAAACTAGGAATTGTTTCTAATTTTGACCATGCTGAATCGGCAAAAAGTATCTTGGTCAGAGATGGTGTGACCTCTTATTTTGATCAGATAATAATCTCAGAAGAAGTTGGCTGGAGAAAACCAGATAGCAGGATATTTGATTTAGCGGTCCAAAGCACCGAGGACAATAAAGAGAACATACTTTTTATCGGTGATTCAATCGCAGATGATATCATCGGAGCATCCGAATTTGGACTAGATGTGGCCTGGGTAAATCCTAAAGGCCACAGTCTTAATCCAGACATGCCAAAACCGACCTATGAGATAAAATCAATACTAGAGTTAAAGGATCTATTATCCCTGAAAGTTAAAAATGTTCCGCATTGAATAAAAAATAGGCATAAACTGTAATGTTTTCATACTACCTTTTGTATTTATAAGATTATATAAATACAGGTAGTCACATTAGGGAGAAAGAAAATGACGAACCCCTCACATGATGTCATTGGTGATATAGCGTATATAGATATAAATGGACTGGAAGCAGAGCATCTCGTTTATCCTCTAAGCAGCGGTAAAAAAATCGTTAGACCGGAAACTAACTATCGACCTATGCCTATTAAAGATGCAAGGCATTTACCTGAAGACCCCTCTATTGACAACGAAGGATTCTCTATCGTTAAACACGAGTCATCGGTATTAGATTTTTACGATCCCACCCAAATTACAGAACTATATTACTCTGAAATAATTTCGCTTTTAAAGGATCGGTTGCACGCAAAGGACGTGATTATTTTCGATCATAATCAGAGAAGCAAGGTACGGGCCAAAGCGGGACAATCTGAGGTCCGTACTCCGGTTGCAGCCGCTCATGTTGACTACACCACGATATCGGGACCAAAGCGCAGTCATGAAATTCTAGAGAACGCGCAAAAGACCCATTACCAAAATAACAGATTAGCGTTAATCAATGCGTGGAGACCAATTATAGGACCTGCTCAAGATTTCCCTCTCGCGATATGCTCTTCTACTAGCGTGGATGATCAAGATCTCGTAAAGACAGATATTCACCACTTCAGCGAATCTAATTTAGAAACGCCTCGTCACAGCGGACAGATATACTCTGTAAAGCACAACCAAAAACATAAATGGTATTACTACCCTGACATGCAAACTGACGAGGTGCTACTTTTACGAAACTGGGACTCTGCCAAACCATATACTCACGGCTACACACCGCATACGGGTTTCAAAAACTCACTTGCGCCAACCAACACGATACCTCGAGAAAGTATTGAGATCAGGACATTAGTAGTGTTTTAGAATGCTACCGCGATATGACACTTTTCTAATAAATTAAGCTAAAATCTTCTTAACAAAAATTAGAAGGTCGTACTTTTGATGTCCAGCTGCTGTCATGTTGAGGAAGACAAACGTGATCGACTCCTTTGGAGCACGTCACTACTGCTCGCGATATCTTACGCGCTCGCTTTGGTCCCTGCCGATGTTCTGGAGCTCCCAAAATTGATTTTAGTGTTTTCAACCGCTATTTACGACATTTGCAATTCGATTTATTTGGGCGTGCTCGTAGGAATGATAGGTGTAGGGATACTGTCAAAAGTCCCTGAGGAATTTGTGCTATCGGTAATGGGGGCCAAAGGGTTTTTCGGTATTTTGCGCGCGTCTTTTGCTGGAGTTCTACTGGATATGTGTAACCATGGAGTACTTTTGATTGCAGGAAAATTGTATGAAAAAGGCACGTCTACAGGGCAAGTTATAGCTTTTCTGGTCGCTTCCCCTTGGAACTCGATATCAGTTACAGTCATCTTACTCACTCTAATCGGTGTTGGTTGGACTATATTATTCTTATTACTTTCCATACTAATCGCAATACTCACCGGTCTCGCTTTCGACTATTTTGTTGCCAAAAATCATCTGCCTAAAAACACGAACGAAATGACAATACCTGAGAACTTTCAATTCTGGTCCGAGGCCAAAAAAGAGCTTTCTCAAACTAGGTTCGATATGCAAATGTTCTATTCAATCTTTAGGTCTGGACTTACTGACTCGAAAATGATTCTACGGTGGATCTTTTTAGGTATTGTGTTAGCTGGCGTAATCCGAACAACAATGGATGCGGAACACTTTTCATCATTGTTAGGCCCAACTATCTCGGGCCTAGCGCTAACCCTGCTGGCAGCTACCATTATCGAAGTCTGTTCTGAAGGAAGTTTACCAATTGCAGGTGACCTATTCGTGCGAGCAGGAGCGCCTGGTAATTCATTTGCATTTTTAATGGCTGGTGTGTCAACTGATTACACCGAATTACTCATCCTGAAACAATTGAGTAATTCGTGGCGTTTCGCATTCATCCTGCCAGCAGTAACACTCCCCCAAATTACTTTGTTAGCAGTACTTTTAAATAAGTTTGCATGAGTTCTTCAAAGAAGGAAAAGACATAAATTAGGGTTAAAAATTAACAACAAGCAAACTATAAAGGTCAGGATTGCAAACGGACTTGCTCCATAAAAAATATCTCCCAAGGAAATACTTTCGTCATCAATGGAGGCCTTGATGGCATAGATACTTAACCCTAAGGGTGGCGTTAGTAATCCGACTTCTACCCCTATAACAGTGACAATCCCAAACCAAATGAGATCGCCTCCCATAGCGTGAATCACTGGCAGTCCGATGGGGACCATGACAAGTAAAATAGAAGTGCTGTCCAGAATAGTGCCCAAAAATACGATAATCAGGAAATAAAGGCATACATAGGTTGTTAACCCTAAACCTGTCACTTGTGCGACTTGGCCCAAGGTCTCGGGGATGCCAGATAAAGTCAGCATCAATCCGAATACAGAGGCCCCAATTATCATAAATAATAGCGAGGTGGTTGTAGACGTAGCGGAAAAAACTAATTCAATCAATTTCTTTAGTTTTATTCTTCCTAAACCCAAAGCAATAATAAAAGAAAGGGCGGAACCAACAGCACCGGCTTCAGTCGGCGTAAAAATCCCACCATAAATCCCACCGACGATGCACGCTAGTAGTAAAAATATGGGCGAACCGATACGTAGTATTTCACTAAAGGGAATAATAGGAAGTTCTTCTGTTAGATAATATTCATCGGTCACAGCAAACTTCAAATTAAAAGTCACACATACGACTACGACTAAGCATAATAGAAATGCTACCAACAAGCCGGGAATGATGGCAGCGATAAATAATTTATTGATAGAGACCTCAGCGATAATCCCATAAATAATCAGAAGTATACTAGGCGGGATCAACATACCTAGTACTGATGATCCGGCAATTAGTCCTAGAGCAAATTTAGGAGTAAAACCTCGAGCTATAAGTTCAGGAGCTGCCACTTTACTAAAAATAGAAGCCGAGGCAATTGAGATCCCCGTAATAGCCGCAAAAATCGTATTTGCTCCAACAGTAGCAATGCCCAGCCCACCTTTGAGGTATCCCACACACCAATATGCGACCCTCAAACTATCCCGACCTATATTCGCGTGCGCTACAATCAAACCCATCAAGACAAAAAGTGGTACCGCGGCAAAGACATAGGATGAGATAGCACTTGCGGAAACCATTCCTAATACATCAATCCCGATACCTAAATTGTCTTTCATGATAGCGAGGCCAATAAATCCAGCACATAAAAGAGAAAATGCCACTGGAACCCCTGTAATCAAAAGCCAAAGTAAAAGTACTATAGAGACCAGTCCTATCGCGGTGTTCGAACTAGCGATATTGAGTAATGTGACTATTGATGCGGTAAGTAGAAACAAGGTACCTACAGTTCGCGAACTCAATAAAGACCATCGCCAATCTTCGACTAGCTTATAAGCGAAAAGTACAGCTGCTAATAGAGATCCTAAAAGAATTGCTAACCGTAGCGGCCAAACTGAGACAGTGAACACATCCGGGGTACCAAAAAATTCCCCACTCTCTATTGCCGTTAGCAACAAAGGTACCGTTGCGATGACGATCCCAACTGAGATGGCCATCGAAACTAAATTTGAAAAGAGTTCTAGTGTGAGATTACCGCCTTCCTTTCTCAAAAAATAATTATTTCGGATCAACAATCCTTTGGAAACCTGATAAGGCAATGCGAGAAAAACTAATACGGGGATAGCTAGCGCAACAATCTCCGTCACTCCTGGAAGCGACCTACTGAGTAATGTTCTCCAGATTATGTCCAGGTTAATGAGTACTACTAACAAGCCTAATAACCCAGAAGCTACTAAAGCATTCACTTTACCGAGATACAAAAATAGCATGTGAAAATAGTTTTTCATCATAAGGTAAATCGACTCAGCTATTTATCCATACCAAGGAGATCCACTCCCCAAGAATTTGTAGGTCTTACTCCCTCAGACTTTAACCCTAACATTAATTTATTCAAGACTAGTTGCGCGGGCAGATTGCTAGCTTCATGTCTGTCTACCCAATTCGATGCTAGCGGGGGTAGCGATTTCATCCATTTCTCTTTCTCAATAAGTGGTAACGTATACAGAATCGCCCCTTCGCTTTGCAACGCTTCTAACGATTCGACATAACGTTGGTTAGCGGCTTCTGCGCTCAGCCGTGAGTAATCCCGAGCAACTTCTAGGAAAATTTCTTGAACTGGCTGAGGGAGTCCATTCCAGACCTCTAAATTGGTAGCCAAGGCGCCCACAAACTGTGCGCCAATCCCAACCAAGGTGACATACCGTGCAACCTCATGCAGCCGGAAAGGATATGCGCCACTTAGAATTGTCACAGCACCGTCAGCCACTCCAGTTTTCAACTGAGTATAATAGGTAGTTAAAGCACCGTTTACAGCAGTCGCCCCGGTACCTTCTAGCCAAATTGAAGCAGCACCAGGCGCGAGAATTTTTTTTCCTTTTAAATCAGCAACCGTCCGTACTGGAAAATTTGTGACCAAATGATAGGTGTCTGTCCCAGTTGCAGCAAGGAACTTAAGGTCGTTATCTAACCAACTTTGTTGCATCTCGGGAATATCATGATGCAGATCATTCATGACGCGCAGTAAGCTGCTTAAGTCGTCAGTAATAAATGGCAAAGCATAGGTTATATTCTGCAAAGGCAGACGGGAAGACTCCCAGAGAGAACCAACCCAACCTATATCAGATAGACCGATTTTTAAGCCATTTAGGCTGTCTTGCCATTTATATAATGTACCATAAGCTTGATGCCATTCGAGATCAATGCTCGGATATATTGCCTCAATCTTCCCCGTGGATACAGGCACAAAATAATCCCTTAATAGAGCAGCCCAAGGCATCGTCGCCGGATGGGTTGTCGCAATAGTTAAATTAAGCTTCTCTGCAGTAGCCATCCCCGGCGAAATAAAGAGAAGTAAAATTAACGATATTAAACTCCGCAACTCCCCACTCCTCAAAAGTTGAATAATCTAGTACAAGATAATTGCTCCTGTCATAGCAGATCAGCAGTTCTGAGCTTGATAACCAAAATACTAACTTGCGCTGGCGCTTATCTTCTACATGCGCTATTAATATCACATAACGAGGTTAAAAAAATAAATAGAAAGGGGATATGAGGATGGGTAACCAATATGAAGGACAATGTTTCTGCGGTGAGGTAGAGATATCTGTAACAGGTAACGCCGCGGCTATGGGGTTTTGTCACTGTGAGTCTTGTCGCCATTGGTCCGCTGGACCTATAAATGCCTTTTCCTTATGGCCGCCTGAGAATGTAAAAGTTGTGAAAGGCGCCGAACTTCTAGAGACCTTTGCTAAAACGGATGCTAGCCATCGTAAGTGGTGCAAAAATTGTGGTGGACATGTCATGACAGAGCATCCCGAAATGGGAATGGTAGACGTATACGCTGCTATATTGCCTGATCTGAAATTCGAGCCTGAAGTACACGTTTTTTACGGCGAGAAAGTGGTGAGTGTAAAAGATGGCCTCCCAAAGATGGCAGACGTACCAGAAGAGATGGGTGGCTCGGGGAACACTCTTCCTGAGTAACTTAATCAAGGATCATGTCGACCCCGACATTCCACCATCCACTGGAATCGTGGCGCCAGTAATATAAGAAGAGGCTGGCGATGCGAGGAAGATAGCAGTGCCGATAATATCTTCAGCTTCACCAAACCTATTTAAAGGGACTGCACTAGTAACTGTATCGCTCCAACCGCCCTCTTTCATGGGAGCCATCATATCGGTACTAAAAGGCCCCGGTGCTATGGTATTGATATTAATATTGTGTTCAGCTAAGGGTCGTACCAATGTTTTTGACAAATGATGCAGTCCGGCCTTTGAAGCTGCGTAGGAATAATTGTCCCAAATAGGTACCCTAATACCGTCAACAGAACCTATATTTATAATACGACTCGGATCATCTGAGCTTGCACTTGCTTTTAGCATTGGGAGGAATTTTTGAATCAAAAAAAATGGAGTTTTAACATTCAAAGACGCGACCTTATCCCAACCTTTCTCTGGAAATTCTTCCAACGAAGCTCCCCACGTAGCACCCGCGTTATTTACGAGTATATCTAACTTAGGTTCTAGCACTTCTATTTCCGCAATAACACGTTCTATCTCAGATAATTTTGAGAGGTCGCCAGAGATTGCACGGCAAAACCCGAAAGCTGAAAGTTCTCTCTCTACAACAGCACATCGCTTCTGATCTCTGGATACTATATAGACTCTAGCGCCCGCTTTCGCATAGCAAGAGGCAATCATGTACCCTATTCCCCTCGATCCGCCAGTCACGAGTATAGTCTTATTTTTTATAGAGAATAATGAGTCCATTCAGGTACCTACTTGAGATATTTCTAAGCGATGAAAATAATTACTTCTTCTCAAGCCGCTACATCTTCTTCGAGCTTAATCGAACAATTTATAGCGCGTAAAATCGCTTTTAGAGAGGCTTCTAATATGTCATTGGAGAGGCCAACCCCACAATATCGAGTCCCTTCAATGTTCAGCTGTACATATGTGACAGCCTCGGCATCGGCGCCATCAGCTTGACTCAAAGTGTGTTCGCTATACTCGACCAGCACAATCTGTTTTGTAGCGTGGCCCTCCAGAGCACTTACAAAGGCACTAACGACCCCTGCAGATCGACCCGATAGTTCCACTAGTTCATCTTGGAAGAGCACCTCTGCTGTCAGATGATCCTCTCCATCAAATCTCGATAATTTATAGTTCTTAAGCTCATAGGGTTTATTCATATTGAGGTAGTGTTGAGTAAATAATTCTACAATCTTTGGTGGGGCAACTTCCGTCTCACTATCTTCAGCAAACTTTTGTACAACACCACTAAAATCGATTTGAAGCCACCGGGGTATATTTAACCCACGTTCTTGCTCTAGCACATAAGCAACTCCACCTTTACCGGATTGACTATTTATTCGGATTACTTCTTGATAAGACCTTCCTAAATCTGAGGGATCTATGGGTAAATACGCCACCGCCCATTTATCCTCAGGTTGACGTTTATTTAAACATTTTTTAATTGCATCCTGATGGCTTCCCGAAAACGCTGTAAAAACTAATTCTCCCGCATAGGGATGTCTTGGATGAACGGGAAGCTGAGTACACGCCTTTACACAACGAATAATCTCATCCATGTTTGACAGATCTAATTCAGGTTCAATACCTTGGCTGTAGAGATTCATTGCCATCGTTACGATATCCATATTACCGGTTCTTTCCCCATTACCAAGAAGCGTACCTTCAATTCTATCCGCGCCTGCCATAACCCCTAATTCTGCCGCAGCGACGGCACAACCCCGATCATTATGAGTATGCAGGCTCAACACCACCCCGTCTCGTCTAGCCAAATTTCTGGACATCCATTCAATTTGATCAGCGTAGATATTGGGCGTAGCCATTTCAACAGTTGCGGGAAGATTGATTACACAAGGATTCTCCTGGCTAGCATTCCAAACATCCAGCACGGCATCACAGACCTCCACGGCATAATCCAGTTCGGTTCCGGTAAAACTTTCAGGAGAGTACTCGAAACGCCAATTAGTATCGCGGTATTTCTTTGACTCGGCTAAAACCACCTTCGCTCCTTCAACAGCGATACTTTTTATACCAGCTCTATCTAATTCAAATACTTTGTCACGCTGAACCGTAGACGTTGAGTTGTACAAATGCATTATGGCGTTCTTTGCGCCCGACAAAGATTCAAAAGATCTAGCAATTAATTCCTCTCTAGCTTGCGTCAGCACCTGCACAGTAACGTCATCAGGAATCAAATTCTCCTCGATAAGGGTTCGTACGAAATCAAAATCTGGCTGAGAAGCCGCGGGAAATCCAACCTCAATCTCTTTAAAACCGACTTTGACAAGCAATTTGAACATTTGTAGTTTTTGACTGACATTCATCGGCTCAATTAAAGCCTGATTACCGTCTCGTAAGTCAACGCTGCACCACAACGGGGCTTTCTTAATTTCGTTATCCGGCCACGTTCGATCTGTTAACCCCACTAAGGGGTAGGGTATATATTTTGAATGACTGAAATTGCCCATAATTACTTCTCTTTTTCCAATATCTTAGCTAAAACAATAAGCATTTGTAGTTGGATAAGCATATATGAATACGAATAGAGAGTTATTGCTATGTATGATAGCAATATTTAATTATTTAGAATTTATGACTACAATAGTATTTTATATCAGTGATATTATCTAATATAATATAAAAATGAAAAATTCTTCACTCTCAAACAAGAGACCAAAATTAGATCGAATTGATAGAAAAATTCTATCACACATGCAAAAAGACGCGCGGATCACTAATCTGGAACTAGCAGAAAAAATTGGCCTATCCCCGACGCCATGTCTTCGCAGAGTAAAAAGACTGGAGGAATCTGGTGTCATTTCGTCTCACATCACAATTCTAGACCAAAATCTTTTGGGCTTAACTATCACAGCAATGATCAGTATCACAATGGACCGACACACACCCGAACGCTTCTCTAAATTTGAACAAGAAATAGCGACAATGCCAGAAATATTGGAGTGCAGTATCGTAACAGGTCAAGCTGCCGACTATTTAATAAAAGCAATCCTACCCGACATGACCTACTACGAAGAGTTTTTGCTGGGTCGATTAACGCGAATTGATGGGGTTTCAGGCGTACACTCTAGCTTTGTACTCCGAGAGGTGATCAAAACATCAGCGCTACCAGTGGAATATATTCCGGACTAAAATATCTGACTAATCTAGTCAATTTCTACAGTTTACTATTTTAAAAAAAGGCACGTAATGATAATTTACCCATCCGATTCCCGGCCAAATGATATCTACAAACTTATGGTTGGGTCGATCACCCCACGACCGATAGCTCTAGTTTCCTCGATTAGTAAAGCCGGAGTTTTTAACCTCGCACCCTACAGCTTTTTTACCGGAGTCAGTGCAAACCCACCAGCCATAGGGTTTAGCCCATTAATTACTGGAAAGGATAAGACCCGAGATAGCCGGAATAATATTGAAGAAACAAAAGAATTTGCGGTCAATATTGTGTCTGAAAGTCTAGTAGAGCAAATGAATGTAGCATCTTCTGACGTACCCCCTGAGGTTGATGAATTCGCGCTATCGCAACTCACCCCTGGGCGTGCCAACATAGTCTCATGTCCATTAGTCAAAGAATCACGTATCAATATGGAGTGCCGCCTTATTGAAATAGTAGAAGTAAGTAATAAGTTACTTGGTGGCGCTTTTATCATCGGGGAGATTGTGTGTTTTCATATCGACGATGAAGTAGTCGAAAACTACCGAATCGACCCAGACACACTAGATACCGTTGGTAGAATGGGCGGTTCGTTATATACAAGAACTCGTGACCGTTTCGAACTAGTCAGACCAGACTCAAATAAAAGCTAATGTACAAAATTTTATTAGCCGCGCTATCAAACAGAAAACGATTTGGCTTGTTCAAGACATTCCTAATTTCTCTGGGAATAATCGCACTGTTAATATCAATAACTAACGTGAGCAATATAAATCTACTTAGTACATTTAACGTAAAAGTGTTGCTTGGGTTTTTTATTAGTCAAGTAGCGCTTTTACTATACTCGCTAAGATTCAGACTAGTAATGAAGTCCACGGGAATTACCTTAAAAATAATCGATGCGCTACGAATCAATACCTTAGCAGTCTTTTATCATTTTTTTACACCGTTATCGATGGGTGCAGATCTCACTAAATTTTTTAAACTGAAAAAAAAGCGCGAGAGTGCAAGTCATCGAATTACCTCTATAATAGCTGATCATGTGGTTGGCATTTTCTCGCTAGTTGTATTATCAACCTTTTTATTTGTTTTAAGGGAACCTGAGCTGGAAGAACTTAGCCTTAGAGGAAATGTATCGGTACTGGGGTCAGTCGTATTTGTACTTATAATTACAGTGGTTATTTTTCTTAAAGATATAAAAAAAATTTGTAGAGAAATGTTACTAAATATCAAAGGAAATTGGTCACTAATTTTCGTCGCTTTTTGTTTTTCAATAATTATGCACGCAACTCTCGCGGCAGGAGTTTTCGTAGGAAGTTATGGTATAGGCGTGACCATACCTTACATAGACATCTTATTTGTACTATCGCTATCGATGATCTTGCAATCTGTTCCTGTAAGCATACTTGGTGTTGGCGCCACTGAAGTAGCTAGCACAGCTATCTACACTGCGATCGGTCTCCCACTAACAACTGCGCTGTTGCTAGTAGCGCTTCTCTATACTTACCGATTAATTACGTCAGTAGCAGGAGGAATCTGGCAGCTTGTGGAAAACAATGATGCTTATTCTTCGTTCGAAGCAAGCAAACGCACTAGTAATTCGTCTTGAACAAATTCCTATGCAAACGGACGTTGGGTTTCATAAGATCGGGAATCAAATTGATGAGAAAATTTAAGATGGGATTTGTTGATCTTCGATATACAACCAATGCTTCTATATCTGCACCTAAAATCGACTTTCCATCATAAGAACCTAACCCTAAGCTTATGTACTTGCTGCCTCTATCAATTCCAATCCTAATGACTGAGTTAATTAACTGAAACCACTCCCCTTGTGGGGGACCGCTATCTCGGCCGAAGAATGTCGCCGTGGTAGTCTCGCGATCAAAAATGATCATGCCGTGTGCGACTCTCTCGCCTCGATTGTTTATAACTAACAGCTTGCTATCATGACCTAACAAATAATCCATGTTTTCGTAATACCTCGGCGACAGCGCCTCTCTTCGAAAGCCCTTAGTCTGCTCGCGAATAACCGAAGCTTGCTCCGCCCATCGTGACGATTCAGAACCGAAACTATCAAGGATCTCAACACCATTACCAGCCGATTCAGCAATCCTAATCCGACGCTTTATATCCTTGCGATATCGCGCCCTAAAACTACCTATATATTCTTTGTAGCTATCCCATCTCACACGAATACGAGCAAGTGGGTAATTAGATCGCTGTCGGTACCCAAGGCTAGTCAGCTGCTGATCAGAATCATCTCGTTCGCTCTCAAGAAAGTCTCTTATCACCAAAAGACGGCTCCTACTTTTCTCTGCTATAGAGATCATTGCATCATTAATAAGCGGAAGCACAGAAGAACGACTCAATCCTTTTACGACAGATATGGAACACCCCCACGACAATGGAGTGCCACACTCAGTAATTTCAACACTTAGCAAGCTCGGCCAAAATTTCCGTAAATATTGAACTGTTCCGAAAAGTCGCTTCGGCAATAGTTGGGAAAAATCAGTCCTGACAGTATAAATACACGCATGAGCTACGATATTTTTATCTTGGTCATAAATTACGGGATAATAATACTGTGAACCCGAAATGCTGCTATTTTGGATAGCAAGCAGGTAATCAAAAGAGCGCGTGATAAGAGAATCGCCAATTAAATAGTCCCAGCTTTTCTTCGGGATCTCCTCAATGGACTCATGTACAACTAGTTCACACCGACTCAAGTCTACCAGGCGATCCGTTGTATTTACATCCTCTAGTGAGCAGGGATCTGCTGAGGCAATAGGAATCTTTAAAGTGGTGGAAACAGATTGTTTTAAATTCATGTAGTTAGGCAACCACTCGTCTATTACGCCGAAAAAACGTGATGCTCCCACGCACTAAGGTATTTATGGCCCAATCATAACACTATATTTTCGTCTAACCGAAAAGTATTTTTGGTAGCTTCAAGCGATCCTAACAACACTCACGTGTCTATCAAATTGAAAGAAAATCACACACTAGTTGACCTAGGTCCAATAAGCTGAAGAAACTCTGACCGAGTGCGGTCAGATGTCAAAAACGTCCCCAACATGGCAGAAGAGACTGTTGAGGAATTTTGCTTCTGCACACCTCTCATCATCATACACAAATGACGCGCCTCGATAACAACCCCAACACCGAGAGGTTTCACTGTCTCGAACACCGCAGTTGCTATCTCATGAGTCAGTTGCTCTTGGATCTGAAGCCTGCGACTAAACATATCACTTATACGGGCTAATTTGCTCAAGCCTAGAACCTTGCCGTCAGGAATATAACCGATATGACATCGCCCAAAAAATGGGAGCATATGATGCTCACACATACTGTAAATCTCAATATCTTTGACTATAACCATCTCCCTCGAATCAGACTCGAACAAGGCATCATTAACGATCTCTTCGAGACTTTCTGTGCTACCTTTGGTGAGAAAAGACAACGCTTTAGCCGCGCGGTCCGGAGTCTTCAATAGGCCATCGCGTTCGGGATCTTCACCAATAGACTTCAGGAGGCTTAAAAATAAATCTCTCATCATAAATTCCACATTACTTATCAGATTAAACGTGTAGACTTACTGTTTTTTACGATTGGCCATACTAAAAGGATCTGTAACTCTACTAAACCTGTTGATCAGGGTTGTTCACCCGCCACCAAATTTACTATTAACAGATGTTACCGCTTGATTGCCTCTCCAATCTCTTGCGACATTATCACTTCAATCAGACACGGTCCTGGCTTGTCCATCGCCATTGAAAACTTATCCTCGAATTCCTCTACTTGGGCAACTTTATACGCTTCAACTTTCATGGACTGGGCGATTTTTACCCAGTCAATTACGGGGTCAGACAGATCTAACATCGAAAGAGTCTTAGCATTCGGCTCACCAGATCGCGTTCTAAACAGTTCGACGTTTAGTATATTGTAACTACTATTATTTAACAGCACGATAACTACATCGATTTCCTCTCTCGACATGCTCCATAGCGCCTGGAGCGTATACATGGCACTCCCGTCAGCTTGAAGTGCTATGATTTTACGGTCCGGGTCAGCGATACCAGCTCCCAAGGCTACTGGAAGACCGTAACCTATCGAGCCACCAGTGACAGCTAACCAATCGTGCTTTTTAGCCCCTATAGTTTGTGCGTATAGCTCTAAACCACTACTAATTGCCTCATCAACTACGATAGATTCTTCTTTTATGTGACGACAAACCACTGCACCTATAGTAGCTGGCGTCAAACTTTGATTAGCAACATCTGGTATTTTATATTCCTGCAGAGCGGGCGCACTATTATTCGGGAAACTCTCCGAGAGACTCTTTAGCGCGCCCTCTATATCATCATCTCTACCAGCAAACTCTTCAATCAAGCAGTCATCCGAGTACAAGGTACTTTTCACTCCTGGGTAGGCAAAAAAAGCCACCGGCGCCGGCGCTCCGATTAATATTAACTGTTCATACTCATCAAGAAACTCGATGGCCTGCTCAGCAAAGTACGGCACTCTATTTACTGGCACCCGACCTTCGCCTCTTTGAAGACGCGCAGGAAAAGTTTCACTTAATATGGTCGCCCCCGTCGCACTTGCTATACGCCCCACATAAGCGAGACATTGCTCTTGCAGCGCACTTCCTCCGAGCAGTAATCCAGTACGCTTTCCATTTTTCAGAAGTGTTTTAGCGGTCTCTAAACGTTCGTCAGAAATCAGAGATAACGGCTCTGGAAGTATACGATCAAAAGATTCCGAAGAAGCTTCCCAGGCGTGATTTGCTGGGACAATCAACGTGGCAATCTTGCCCGCTCCAGAGAGTGATGCCGCGACGGCTTCGGCTCCTGCTAAAGAAAGATCCTCAGCGGAAGTTGTGGTCTTAAACCATTGCGAATGGATCTTAACGTGAGCCTCCACATCGGATGTCAACGGTGCGTCGTGCTGGTGATGCCAGACTGCATGATCTCCTACAATATTAACAATAGCCGAATTTGCTCTTTTTGCATTGTGTAAATTAGCCATACTATTTGCGTAACCAGGTCCTAAATGTAGCAAAGTGATCGCAGGCTTGCCGCTGATTCTCGCATAACCGTCCGCGGCTCCGCTTACTACTCCTTCAAAAAGACAGAGTACAGGACGTACTTTTTCAGTTTTTCCAATAGCAGTAACAAGGTGCATCTCGGAGGTACCGGGATTAGCAAAACAAACCTCGATACCAGACTCTATCAATGTTTCAAGCAGAGCGTGTGCACCATTCATAGTAATACCTCCAAGGGCCTAAATTTCAAACGAATTACTCCCGACAAAACCAATCATCTGCTCGTAAACGAGATAATAACCGCGGCTCACAAGGCAGTCATCACTGCTCTATCCACTCTAGAACTTGTAACAGAATATTAGCCTTTGTAATATTAGTATATAAGCTGCTGATTTATTGCAAATTATTAGTCATTTCTTACGCATGCGAGCATAGAGATACTAAATGTCAAGAGAATAAATTAACTTTAATAATCGCACTTACTAATTAAAGTACGCTTCAGAAGAATAAATTATTCTAAATAATAAAATTAATTGGACAATTATTTTGTTTAATTTTAAAGCAATCAACTGCGTGGTCTACGAGTAGTAGGGCAATCTCTAATCTGACGACCACCTTCTCACTGAGTAGGGAATTAAGAATGAACCAACTGACGAACCTCCAAACCAGGTTAAAAGACCCGAGTTTACTTGTCACAAAAGGCTATCTAGCGGGTGAATGGACCGACGGCGAAAATAACGCAACATTTGAGGTTATCAACCCATCCAAAGGAGATGTTATTGCTAATGTGGCCGATTTTAGTCGTGCCCAAGTAGCTAGAGCAATAAGCAAAGCTGATCAGGCGCAAAAGTTATGGGCGAAACTAACTGGTAAAGAACGCTCAAAAATTTTGAGGTGCTGGTTTAATCTTATGACAGATAATCGCGAAGATTTAGCTATGATTCTCACTTCAGAGCAAGGTAAGCCCTTGGCAGAAGCAAGGGGTGAGATTGATTATGGAGCATCTTTTATAGAATTTTATGCTGAAGAAGCCAAGCGAATTTATGGCGAAACAATCCCGGGGCATCTCCCGGATAAACGTATCACCGTTATCAAGCAACCGATCGGTGTGGCTGCTTCAATTACACCGTGGAATTTCCCAAATACTATGATAACTCGCAAGGCTGCTCCAGCATTAGCTGCTGGCTGTTCGTTTGTAGCCCGCCCTGCAACGGAAACTCCATTATCAGCTCTGGCAATGGCCGTTCTTGCAGAGAGAGCAGGAATTCCAAAGGGTGTTCTCTCATTCGTTCCTTCTTCAAAAGCCTCGGAAATCGGCAAGGAGTTTTGTGAAAATCCCATTGTCCGAAAATTAAGCTTCACCGGATCGACCGAAGTAGGTCGAATCTTGCTGCGACAGGCTGCCGGCCAGGTAATGAAATGCTCTATGGAACTTGGAGGGAACGCCCCTTTTATAGTATTTGACGATGCCGATCTCGACGCCGCAGTGGAAGGTGCTATTGTTTGTAAGTTTCGGAATAATGGTCAGACGTGCGTCTGTGCTAATCGGATTTATGTACAGGAAGGTATATATACTGAATTTACAAAAAAATTGGTTACCGCGGTGTCTAAACTGAAAGTGGGCGATGGATTTGAAAGTGGTACTGCGCTTGGACCATTGATTAACAAAAGTGCTATGGCGAAAGTACAAGAGCATATAGTTGATGCTATATCACATGGCGGGGAAATAGTTTTAGGCGGAATACGTGAGCAAAGCTCGGATAACTTTTTAAACCCCACTATTATTACTGGGGCTACTAAAGAAATGGCCTGCTCTAGCGAAGAAACTTTTGGACCTTTTGCCCCCCTTTTTAAATTTAAAGATGAGGACGAGGTCATTGGATTAGCTAATGATACAATCTTTGGACTAGCTAGTTACTTCTATGCCAATGACCTCTCGCGCGTCTACAAAGTAGCAGAGGCACTTGAGTATGGAATGGTAGGAATAAATACCGGGCTTATCTCAACAGAGGTTGCACCATTTGGGGGAGTGAAACAATCTGGTCTTGGAAGAGAAGGAAGTCGCCACGGTATTGAAGATTATTTGGAAATGAAATACCTCTGCATGTCTGTTTAAGTACAATTGGCTAGATTAGTCTGAAGCCTCAGGGATATACTCTGGGTCTTTGGATTTTTAAGCTGGTTCTTCCGATGCTTAATAACAACAAATTGGCATAGCTCTCGAAAAAAATTTCCAACTACCCAAGGGAAGACGGTATAAAGTGAAAAAGAGTCAAAGAGTCGACTTGATACTGCAAACGTTAAACGAGATTTATCCCACTGTTCCGATCCCGTTAACGCATCGTAATATTTATGAGCTCCTTATAGCGGTGCTATTAAGTGCTCAATGTACAGATGAACGAGTTAATAAAGTAACCCCCAAGCTCTTTAGCGTAGCAAACAACCCCGACGATATGCAAAAATTATCTATAGAAACAATATATGACATAATAAAGAGCTGCGGTTTAGCGCCTAAAAAGTCAGCAGCTATCTCCAATTTGTCTAAAATTCTTGTAAGAGAATTTTCGGGAAAAGTACCAGATAATTTTACCGAACTAGAAAAGTTACCCGGTGTCGGTCACAAAACCGCGAGCGTCGTGATGTCCCAGGGATTTGGCTATCCAGCATTCCCAGTTGACACTCATATTCATCGTCTAGCACAAAGATGGGGCCTTACTAGCGGGAAAAATGTGACTCAAACCGAAATAGATCTTAAACGGCTATTCCCGAAATCCATGTGGAACAAACTTCATTTGCAGATAATATTTTATGGAAGAGAATTCTGCAGTGCCAGGAGCTGTTACGGGTTAAGCTGCCAAATATGTAGCACATGTTACCCTAATAGAAAAAACCCCATTAAGACGAAAAAGGGCTAATGTTTTTCTAGAGAATTATCAATAATTCTAATTTTTTCTTAAGGAGAATCGGAATCTTCCTAAGGGCAAAGTTCTAGTCACAATGGCACGAACAATCCATCTCCTGACACAATCGATAGTTGCGTAGGTGTGCTATGGCGACTATAACTGAACCGACGACAGTAACTAATTTTTCTCCAAATTCGCCAAGATTATGCTCCCCAAAAATAACCGCTGAAGCGAGCACTAAAAGACCCAAAGTCCCCAAGATCATTAGCGCACGATGTCCATGCTTGCGCGCGCCAGTAACAAGCGCAACTGCACTGACGGGGATAACTACAACTAACATCCATAAATGTACGACTTCACTATCAACTCCCATCAAGCCAAAACTTGGAATTAACACCCACAGAGACGGCAGTACTGCGCAATGTAGGGCACAGAGTAATGATATACTAATCGCAAATTTGTCAGCTTTTTCCTGCAATACTGGCACTTTTAACACGCATAATTCCTTCTAATTACCAATGAATTTCAAGAGGACAGACAACTCGAAATATTCATTAACCCTCCCAAAGGAGGTTAATATTTGACAAAACTAAGTAACCGGCGACACTCACACACAGTCCTTACACAAGCAGTTCATTTCTAACTGCGGATTTACAAGCTTAAAACTAGCAGCTTGAACCGTAGCCTGCAGTTCAGCCATCATGGATGGTTTAAGTCCAATCTCTTTGACTTTGCTGCAACTTCTACAAATCAAAAATTGGGAATAGCATCTGTCTTTATCGTCCACAATGTTAGCGCACGAGGCATATTTACTTGCCGTACTAAGCTTGTGCACCAAATGCTCACTCTCCAAAAATTCTAGAATCCGATAAACTGACATAGCAGGAATATCTTCATGATATTTTTCTTTACAAACATCTATTAATTCGTAAGCCGACAGCGCTTTATCAGATTCTATAAGCCCGGTTAAAACATATTTTCTTTTCTTAGTTAAGCGGGTCCCGCGACTCTCACAATGTTTCTCCGCACGCCGAATAATGCTGTCAGTACTTCTCATTCTATCACCAGGCTACTTTCCTAAAAGTTAATGTTACATTATAACATATGAATTTAACAACTAACGTAAAGGTCACTCATGTAACCTATTAACAAGAATACTTGTATAGGGTTTTCTGTAAACGATGCATATTTTCGTTGGAAAATTAATTTTTTTCGTTATGTTCTCTTTGGCAAGGATATTTTGCAGTTTATAAGTCATTCCTATAAGTAAAGGCTCTGTCATGCACCAGATTAGGGTATAAACGAGTATAATCTGGAGAAATGGACAGTAATAAATTAAATAAAGGTGAAAAAAACTTAGGACTTTTCCTCATATTAATCTCGTTTTCCATATTTTTCCTGTCAGTTTTTCCCGCATTTTTCTTTGATTTCGCGTTGCATGAGGATCATCGCTTTTTTGATTCGCGTAGCGGTAGTAACTTATTTGACTTAGGACTTTATAATTTTCTCATTGGGAGACCAGTGACTGGATTATCGACACTGGTCTTACACGAGCTATTTTATCCACTCTATATTGAAGATTTCCTTGCAGCACGTCTTACTAATTTGGTCCTCGCGACGGCATTCATTGCGCTTCTCGTAAAAGTTTTTCTCGCCTCGGTTAAGTCTTGGCCTAACGGAGTCTTGTTCCCTTTGATTGTATGCTTAGCGATTTTCTCCTTGCCATCCTTGGCGAATACTTTTATCGGGGTTTTGCACCATCATTTATACGTAGCAGGGATTTTTGGAGTCCTAGGCGGTCACATCTTTGTAGATTCAGATCGAAACAACAACAAAAGAAAACTGCTTTTCTCCTTCTTACTGCTACAAATCTCACTATTAACCTACCCCCCCAATGCGTTGTGCTTTCTCATACCAATATTATTTCAATATCAGTCCTCTGAAGACACTCCGAATACTTTTAGATTAGCGGCTTTTTGTATGTTTTCATTTTGTTGCTATTTCATCATAGCCCTTATAAGCAAGAATATTTTAGTAAACATAGCTCCATTTTCTGAATATGCCTCAGTTATTTTTAGTGGTTACGACCTTCGTATCGATTTCTCGTTTGCGTCTATCATGTCGAAATTAAGTGATATTTGGTACAACCTCTTCCCTCGGGTTTTTCGCTATCATTGGCTCAACGAGTCAAGCTTTTTATGGAGATTTAACTTTTGTCTTTACGTGTTGAGTATTATTTTCTTCTTCTTAAGAGATTTTTCTGATAAGAAGCCACTGGCCAAGAATAGGGGCCTTGGGTTTTTAGTTCTATTTTTTCTCGCAATGGTGCCCCTTGTGGCAGGCCCAAAGGTACCTAACTATTATCGCGTTATATTCCCTATTATGGTTATTTCTCTTATTCCCATTGTCCTTTTCTTCCATACGTTTTTGCCTAAAATGCCGCGTTCTATCATTTCTCTTGCTTTAATATGTGTTGTTTTGATAGGGACGTATGGAATCAATAGAGCAACTCAAACAACAGCGAGATATTCTCAAGCCGAATATCAGATGACAATACAAGGTATATCTAAAATATTAAAAGCGTCACCAGAACTGAGCTGTTTACACTTCATAAAAGGGGAAATTAATCCGCTTGAACATAGCTCACGCAATGGAATGCCAATTTTTCATTACAGCTTTAATCATAATGCTTGGTGGGGGGAATTTTTTGCATACGCCCAGTCAGGACTTTCGACCTTCGACGCAAGTACAAATTTTCCGCTCTATGATTGCGGGAGTTCAAACGTTCCTGATCAAGATAAATGCATTATACAAGCAAAAAGTATTGCGGAAACTGGCATAATTGTCACGTCTGCGCCGTCTGGAGACCCTTCCCCGCATTGTAGCATGTCGACTGAGGTAGATTTTAGGACCATAAAACAGTAAGCCACGATAAGGTAGCCTATAGCGTTGATCTAAGCGCAGCGTTCATTCACGACCTTTGATAGTTCGTCATTTGGAGTTTCACGAAAGTTACACAATAAAATTATGTTATAAATCAACGATTTATTACAAATCATCTATTTCCACTCGGTAATTTTATAATTATAAGTTATTGATTTATATCGATTTTATTCCCATTCAATAGTTGCAGGTGGCTTCCCGGAAATATCGTAAACAACGCGCGATACTCCCTTAACCTCATTAATAATTCGCAAGGAAACCTTATCTAGAAATTCGTAGGGTAAGTGTGCCCAACGCGCAGTCATAAAATCTATCGTTTCTACGGCACGAAGCGCAATTACATGTTCATAGCTTCTGGCATCTCCCTTTACACCTACCGACCGAACAGGAAGAAAAACAGCGAAGGCCTGACTAACTTTCGAATACAAATTCGCAGCCCTTAATTCGTTAATAAAAATAGCATCCGCCTCCCGTAAAGTGTCTGCAACACTTTCAGAGATCTCTCCTAATATTCGAACACCAAGGCCAGGGCCAGGAAAAGGATGCCGGTACACCAATTCTTCGGCTAGTCCTAACTCCGTACCAAGCTTTCGCACCTCATCCTTAAAAAGTTCACGCAGAGGTTCAATCAGTCGAAATTCCATACCTTCCGGAAGCCCGCCCACATTATGATGAGACTTGATCACATGCGCCTTTCCGGTTGACGAGGCCGCCGACTCTATGACATCGGGATATATAGTCCCTTGCGCAAGCCATTTAACACCATCGAGTTTTCTCGATTCAGCTTCAAATACTTCTATAAATACACGGCCAATCACTTTACGCTTTTCCTCGGGATCATCAATCCCTTTTAAGCTGCTAAGAAATTTCTCACTCGCGTCGACGTGACGAATGTCTAGTCCCATATGTCGAGCAAATGTCCGCAGCACATCCCCCGCTTCATTCAAGCGGAGCAACCCATTGTCTACAAACACACAAGTCAATTGACTACCTATCGCTTTACCCAGTAGGGCTGCAACAACTGAGGAATCAACCCCGCCAGAAAGTCCTAATAGAACTCGATCATTGCCAACCGTCTCTTTAACTTTTTGAATACTGTCATAAGCGATATTTTTTGAGTTCCACAAAGATTCACATTTACATATGTCGTGAAGGAATCGATCAAATATTTTCTTTCCTTGAGCAGTGTGAGTGACCTCGGGGTGAAACTGAAAGCCATAAAAACCCCTACTTTCATCTGCCATGCCAGAAATGGGGGCGTTCTCGGTTGAAGCTATTAATTTAAAGCCGTCCGGCATTTCAGTTACGTGATCACCGTGACTCATCCAGACGTCTAACAGACCATGACCTTTTTCATTCACCTCATCTTGAATATCAGTTAATAGTCTAGAATGTCCACGGGCTCGAACTCTAGCGTATCCAAACTCACTTTGACTGGAAAGCGCGACACTGCCTCCAAGCTGTCGAGCCATCGTCTGCATTCCATAGCAAATACCCAAAATAGGGATTTCCAAACCAAAAATAAAATCTGGCGCCTTAAATTCTTCCGAAGTGTTAACCGATTCAGGTCCCCCGCTTAGAATAATTCCCGAGGGTTTAAATCCCTGAACAAATTCATGACTAGTATCGTAGGGCACAATTTCGCAGTAAACTTGCGCTTCTCTAACCCTGCGACCAATCAACTGGGTATATTGGGAGCCAAAATCTAAAATAAGTATTCGACTGCTGTAAAGATCTCTCTCAGTGGTCGCTATTTGCACCATTAAATATTTATCTCGTCTTAGTGTATCTTTTTAATCTAGCCTGTAATTGGGAGCTTCTTTTGTGATTTGAACATCATGGGCATGACTCTCTCGCATACCCGCAGCTGTCACCCGCAAAAACTCAGGTTTGGTTCTGAACTCATTCATATCCCCGCAACCTGTGTATCCCATCGCAGCTCTGACGCCTCCCAACATTTGGTGGATAATTGCACTCATCGGACCCTTGTAAGGGACTCGGCCCTCAATACCCTCAGGAACTAACTTTTCAATCTCACTACTTTCCTGAAAATACCGATCTGACGAACTATATCGTTGCGTCATCGCTCCCATAGAACCCATTCCACGATAGGACTTATAACTTCGCCCTTGAAACAATTCAACCTCACCGGGCGCCTCTTCGGTGCCTGCAAACAGAGAACCGATCATGACACTATTAGCACCTGTCGCTAGCACTTTTGCAATATCACCTGAATAGCGGATCCCTCCATCCGAAATCACAGGAATATTCGATTTCTTTAAAGCTTCAGCAACATTTGCTACCGCGGTAATTTGTGGCACACCTATGCCAGTCACTATTCTAGTTGTACAGATTGATCCCGGTCCAATCCCTACTTTCACTCCATCAACGCCAGCCTCGACTAAGGCTATTGCGCCATCACTTGTCGCCACATTCCCCGCAATAACTTGAGAGTCAGGATAATTTTTCTTTAACCATCTAACCGCCTCTATTACACCTGCAGAGTGCCCGTGCGCAGTATCAATAACAATGACGTCAACGCCAGCTTCAACCAAAAGATCTACTCGCTCGTAAGCAGCCTCACCGACTCCGACAGCCCCACCAACTCTCAATTGCTCGTCATCGTCCTTACAAGCATTCGGGTACTCATCTGACTTTTGGATATCTTTTACAGTAATCAGTCCTCGCAGTTCGAAGCTGTCATTCACAACTAATAGTTTTTCAATCCGATGCTCGTGTAATAAACCTATGATCACGTCTTTTGAAGCATGTTCATCCACAGTTACTAACTTTTCCTGTGGAGTCATGATTTCCCTGACAGGGGAATCAAAACGACTCTCAAAACGCAAATCGCGACTAGTCACAATTCCTACCAATTTACCCTCCGACACGACGGGCACCCCGGAGATACCGTTACTAGTTGTGAGATCCAAAACATCTTTGATACTAGTATTAGGAGTAGTGATTATAGGGTCTCGAATTACACCACTTTCAAATTTTTTAACGGACCGAACCTGTGCAGCTTGCTCTAAGGGGCTCATATTCTTATGTATAACACCTAAACCACCGGCCTGTGCTAAAGCTATCGCGAGCGCAGATTCTGTGACGGTATCCATAGCCGCCGATACAAGGGGTATATTAAGTTCTATATCTCGGGTGAGACGAGTGCTTAAATTGGCCTCATGGGGTAATATTTTAGAATAACCAGGGATAAGTAAGACATCATCAAAGGTGAGACCATCTTCAATAATTCGCATAATCTTAGTGATTTCCTAGTGTTTCGGTTTTCTAGTATAAATTTTCACAGGTAATTGGTAAATGACTTTTGACAATAATGATCTTTCGGGTATCGAATCTACGCGCGCGATATTCTCGGTCTCGACATTAAATGAGAAAGTGCGACTTACCTTAGATAGGGTGATAGGCCGTGTTTGGGTGGAGGGTGAAATTTCTAATTTTATCCGTGCTCAGTCCGGTCATTCTTACTTTTCTCTAAAAGACGATGCTAGTCAATTACGCTGTGCGATGTTCAGAACGCAGTCAAAAAAACTTAAATTCGTCCCCACAAATGGAGATAAGGTAGTTGCTTATGGAAAGGTCGGACTTTACACTGCCCGCGGCGAATATCAATTAATCATTGATACTTTGGAGCCACTTGGTAGCGGCGCTCTGCAACTACGCTTTGATAAATTAAAGGACAAACTATTTAAGGAAGGGCTGTTCGATGCAGATAAAAAACGTGACTTCCCAAAATGGCCTAAATCAATAGGCTTAGTTACTTCTCCGTCGGGGGCCGCAATTCGAGATATATTGGCAGTCCTCGAACGACGCTGTCCCGCCATACCAGTTATTATTTATCCAACACTGGTACAAGGATCTTCCGCCGTAGCAAATATTGTGAATGCTATTGAAATTGCAAACAAACGCATGGACTGCGATGTACTTATTGTCTCTCGAGGCGGTGGCTCTCTCGAAGATCTCTGGGCTTTTAACGAAGAACTTGTCGGCAATGCCATCTTTAATTCTGATATCCCAATCGCGAGTGGAGTTGGGCACGAAAAAGATATCACAATTTGCGACTTAGTAGCTGATATCAGGGCCGCCACACCATCGGCTGCCGCCGAAATAATTTCTCCAGACCTATCGCTATGGTCCAAGGACGTCCACCGTTTATATAACACCCTCGACACGAACTTGGGGAAAATTATCAAAGATAAGAAAGATCTGTTGGAAAGACTAAACAGAAGCCTGATCTCCCCTAAACGGAAAGTGGAAATGGATAACCAAAAACTAGATGACCTCGCTTTCAGGCTCGCGAATCATATACAGCAAAAAATTTTGCTATCTAATGAGACTTTGAATCGCTTCCTTAGTCGTATCAACAGCAAGCTCTTTCGAAGACAGATTGACCACCGCAAAAATTTAGTAACCTTATACAGAAAAAACCTCAGCGGGTTAGTCAAAAGTATGTTCAAAGAAGCAAAGTTCTCTTTGTCAAAAAATCAAGAAATTCTTTCCGCACTAGGTCCCCTTGCCACCCTGCGACGTGGTTACGCTATAGTCACTGACGAAAAAGGAAGGATTATCCGCAAAAGCTCGAAAAAATTGATTGGGCAATCGATTAAAACACAATTAGACCAAGGCACAATTAATAGCAAAGTTGTTGATGCTAACCTTGATATAGAAAAATGATTTTTTGGCTTAAAAAGCTAGCTAATTCACTTGTTTCCCAGAGGCTTGAAGATCTGCATGATAAGAGGAACGAACTAAAGGACCACTCGCCACATTCCTAAAGCCCAAGGATTTGGCGTATCTACCTAGCTCTGAAAATTCCTCAGGAGTGACGAACCTCTCAACAGCTAAGTGGGAACGGCTGGGTTGTAAATACTGACCTAAAGTGATCATGTCACAGTCATGGGCTCGTAAGTCGCGCAAAGTTGACTTTATCTCCTCCATACTTTCGCCTAGTCCAAGCATCAACCCTGACTTAGTAGGAATATCTGATGACATTTCTTTAAATCTACGTATTAATTTTAAGGACCACTCATAATCAGAACCCGGCCTTACCTTAGCGTAAAGGCTAGGAACTGTCTCTAGATTATGATTAAAGACATCAGGTGGACTTAATAATAAATTGTCCAGTGCAATCTGCATACGCCCTCTAAAGTCTGGAACCAAAATTTCAATCATTATATCGCCCACCTGATCACGAACCGCGCTCACGCATTTTGCAAAATGATCCGCTCCACCGTCTCTTAAGTCGTCACGATCGACCGACGTAATGACCACATAACTCAACTTCATTAAATCAATTGCATTTGCCAGATGGCTTGGCTCATCTGTATCTAGCGGCAACGGCCTTCCGTGCGCGACATCACAAAAAGGGCATCGTCTTGTGCATAGAGCGCCCATTATCATGAAAGTTGCAGTGCCATTCGTGAAGCACTCGCCAATATTTGGACAAGAAGCTTCTTCGCATACAGTATGAAGTCTTTCTTTTTTAATGAGTTTTTTTAGATTCAAAACTTTAGGATCAGTTGGGGCACGAGCCTTCAACCACGGCGGCTTTTTGGGGAGTGCACCTGTCGTGGGAATCACTTTAATTGGGATACGCGCAACCTTGTCGGCACCTCGCTGGGATCTTTTGATTTCAGGTTTCACTTTCATTAGGTTTATATGATTATAGCCTTATCCTTGGTAAGAAGCCCCTCAAACCCTACTTTCTTTACCACCGAGTAACTCACGCCTCGGTAAAGATGACTAAAGAGAAAAGGTAAAAGTCTTGCCAAAACATCTTTAATTGACAAGGGTTTAAAGAGGATATCAGTAATCTGTGTTACGCGCAGATCTTTATAGCCACATGGGTTAATACGCAGAAAAGGTTCTAAATCCATGTCGACATTTATCGCAAGACCATGATAACTATAATGGTTACGTATCCGCAGGCCTAGCGCCGCAATTTTTGCGCCGTCAACATAAATTCCTGGGGCTCCTTTTCTTCTAGAAGACTCGATGCCTATACTGCAGAGGTATTCTATAACTGCTTCTTCTATCCTGCGAACTAATTCTCGAGGACCAATCTGCAATCTTCTCACATCTAACAGCGTGTAAATGACTGCTTGGCCGGGACCATGATACGTGACTTGCCCCCCCCTATCACTCTTGACTACCGGAATTTCTCCTGCATCCAGCACATGTTGCTCTTTCCCTGCCCTACCGAGGGTATAAGTTGGTAGGTGCTCTATCAGCCAAAATTCATCTAGGCTTTCCAGACTTCGTCTCTGGGTAAAATTACTCATCAAATCCCAAACAGGCTGATACTCCTTAGTACCTAAATTTCTCACTATTATGTTCATAGGATCATCACTACCCTATCACTAGCCCCCAAGGCTTGATAAATCTGATCCAATTGACTCTGAGAGCCAATTTTTATGGTGATAGTTAATGCAACATAATTACCATTTTTACTCCGTCTTGAGCGAACAGCTCCTTCATAAATAGTGGGCACATATTTTAATAAAATGCCAACTACATGTTCGTCAATATCACTGTCAGACTTGCCGATGACTTTAATGGGGAAATCGCATGGAAAGTCTATCAATGATTCATTTTCAGTATTCATAAAATTACGCACTAGATGTCACAAAAACTCTTAACTTATGATACCTTGGTCAACACTAAGGATGCATACCGTCAAGTATACGCCCAGATCCAAATGTAATCGCATTATTTTCTAACGCGTACTGTAGGACGCAAACCGAGCCAGTATTAAAAACAAACAGTTGATCAAACGCGCTACTCTCCACTCCACACATCCAGCTGACAAAGTCATCCAACCCAGGGTTATGGCCTATTAAGAGTATATCTGGCGATGGTGGTATTGAGCAAAGAGTGTCCCTAATACTATCCCTGGTAGAGTCATATAATGAGTCCATCGTGATAGCCTGATGATCGCTAGCCACTGCCAGAATTTGTCCCAATATCGATCGAGTCTCTTGAGTTCGAATGGAAGACGAATAAAGAGTAAGACTGGGGATATAGTTCTTTTCGACCATCCAGTTTCCTGAAATCTTTATCTGTCGCCGACCACTTACTGTTAATGATCGGGAGAAATCATCCCTGGCCCAGCCAGCTTCTCCATGGCGCATAAGAAATAGTCTATATAATGACATCAGTTCATCTTATCAGAATTCAGTACTGAGCCTTAACAAGCAAGAATATATCGGCTGATCTTAGACGCTTATGTGATAACATTAAGTAAGCAACCAATTGTCCAATTAGTCACTTTTTAAGTAACCACTCTGCGCAGCTTTGAAGGCTTAATGTTTTATTAATGAATAATCATACTCTAGCACTAGAAATCACAAATCTCACAAAGACCTACCGTGGAAAAGTTACTGCGCTATCGAA
>Ga0315320_10000370_pt1 | contig 36505 bp, 36 predicted proteins | sample M140m21515metaG_FD_203458 | JGI IMG/M metagenome (GOLD analysis project Ga0315320, IMG submission 203458) | Ammonia-oxidizing marine archaeal communities from Monterey Bay, California, United States - M1 40m 21515 | ecosystem: Environmental > Aquatic > Marine > Coastal | place: USA: California... | reverse complement strand
GTCCATCGAACCATCGTCCATCGAACCATCGTCCATCGAACCATCGTCCATCGAACCATCGTCCATCGAACCATCGTCTATCGAACCATCGTCCATCGAACCGTCGTCCATCGAAGAGGTGTCATCGACCGAAGCGGTGTCATCACCCGAAGCGGTGTCGTCACCCGAAGCGGTGTCGTCACCCGAAGCCGTGTCATCGCCCGAAGCCGTGTCATCGCCCGAAGCCGTGTCATCACCCGAAGCGGTGTCGTCACCGGAAGCGGTGTCGTCACCGGAAGCGGTGTCGTCACCGGAAGCGGTATCGTCACCCGAACCGTCGGCATCCACTTCGCCGTCGGCATCCGCGTCACCGTCCGAATCATCGGCTACATCAGCATCAGCATCTTCTGGGCCAGAAGCGGTGTCCGTTTCCCACTGCGCCGTCACATCCGTTGTCCCGGATTGAGGGGTGGCTTCATCTTTATCACCGCATCCCATGGCCAAAAGAGCAAGGGAACTAAGCACGATCATTCTCATGTGAGACTCCAAAATTTGTTGCGCACACACCATCACCGCCTGAAGGCCGTCCGTCAAATCCATATCGCACGATTAAACACGTGCTCGCAACACGGGTTTGATGTGTTTTGTCCGATCACACGAACACCCCGGCTTGCTCTCATACCGGCGGAACGGGGAAATACACTCCATTAAAAATACCCATATAGAAGTTTAAAACTTCTATTTAGGAGAACATTAGGCCCGCTCGACTACACCATGTATGGCATCAATACTCAACGGGCTCCGCATCCACATGACGCCACAAATACCACGTGGCCACCGTACGATAGGGAGCCCACACCGAACCGATCTCTTCGATTTTCTCTATCGGAAGACGGGCTCCACCCGCGTACAAATCCTCAATGGAGCGCAAAACCCCGATATCGCCCAACGGAAACACATCGGGGCGAAGAAGAGAGAAAATGAGCACCATCTCTGCAGTCCATGGACCGATTCCACGCAATGAGATGAGCTTTCGGCGAACCGCATCATCATCGAGGGGTTGCCAGTCAAAGTGGTCTACCCATGAACCATTTTCAGCCAAGCCGAAGATGTACTCGACCTTGCGACCCGACAACCCAACCGCCCGAGCATCTTCCGTAGACTGTGCACGCACCCGTTCGGGTGTCACCTCTCCCACCAAGGCCAAAAACCGACCCCACACCGCATCCGCTGCTTTGGCTGAAATCTGCTGACCCACGATCGCATGCACCAGCGTCTCGAATACCCGCCCCTTCGAACGCAGCGGTGGATCCTCATGGGAGTCGATAATGGCACCCAGCACAGGGTCCACCGATCGGAGGTGTGCTTTAGCGGCTGTCCAGTACGGTGGAACTGCCCACATATTCTCTCCCAAATACGAATGTTCTAATCATGAAACTCCTGCAGTGTACACTGTGTACTGGAGGTGACATGTCGTCTGTACGCTTGAGTCTTTTGGGTCTCGGCCTTGTCGTCGCAGCCTGTGGCAAATCCACCGGTGAAGGGGTGGACGAAACACGGTCAGAACTCGAGCTATATGGAGACGATGATTCAAGCCCTGAACTCGAAGGCGATGATGCCGGGGAGTGTGCCGACGGGACCGACAACGACGGGGATGGGCTGACCGACTGTGATGACCCGGACTGTGCTGGCTCACCGGATTGCGACAGCGATGATGGCGACGACGGCGACGACGGCGATGACGGCGATGACGGCGATGATGGCGATGACGGCGATGACGGCGATGATGGCGACGACGGCGACGACGGCGACGACGGCGACGACGGCGATGACGGCGATGACGGCGATGACGGCGACGACGGCGATGACGGCGACGACGGCGACGGCGATGATGGCGGTGAGGATGGAGACACGGGCAGTGGCGAAGACACGGGGGATACCGGCATTCTTGTCGACACCGGAAGCATCGGCACCGACGACGGAACTGCAGATGCAGATGAAGGAGACGATGGAACACCCAGCGAAACGGGCACTCCACCCGAACCCGAACCCACAATCGACGACTGCATCGACGAACTCGAACCCGCATTGAATTGGTTTACGCTCGACGAAATGGGCAGCATCGAGGCCGCCATCGACTTTGGACAAACCCACGTCATACGAGAATTTGAAGACCGCTGGGCACCGCCACTCATCGAGGGCCGCGGCGCCATGTTCCTGTTTCAAGGCATGACGCCCATCGACACCGAGAGCGATGTCCGAGTCAGCGCTTGGAAAGACGGAGAGCTTCTGGGTGTACTGCCACTCACCCCACCAGAGTTGCTGCCCGCTGCCGTGGAACAAGCGGTGTCAGGAGTCGAACTCGATCCCTGGTCATACGATGCATGGAGTGCTTTTTTGCCCTACACATGGATCGAAGAAGGGGTCGAACTTCTCACGGGCGTGGAAGACGGTGGCGAACTGTGGACTCACTCGTTCCTACTCACCGATCTGGGAGCCCCCCAACGCTTTACGGTCTCCCGTTCCAAGATGGTGCTCTTTGGAGCCCCCGATAAAAACACCGACACCGAAACCGCCGAGCGCATTGGCCAAGACTACTTCAGCACACTCCCTGTTTCGCACATGCGGTGGGTCGATTCGGCCCCGTGGCGACTCAGCGAGATCGTGGTCAATGCCGTGGGTGGCCCCCAGCTGGTCACATCCGAAGGCGAACGACTCGCTACCACCACGGACCCAGACCGCTGGAACATCATCAAGCACCAATTTGCGCTTCGGATGAACCTGGCCAACACCGGCCGGGGACTCACGCGCACCTGGCCGTCCGAGGGCGATAGCTCTCCGTACTCGTTTGGAACCTCCGTGGGCTCCGGCTGGGTTCGAAATGACGACGGTTCCTATTCGGACCTCGACAACGCACCCTATGCCGCAGGCTGGACGGGCTGGACCGCCATCTGGCTGGGTGAATGTGGCAATGGATTCATCCATGAGCTGGGACACTCTGGAACCCTGGCGCACTTCACGGGTGGAACAGCGGCGAGTTGGGGCATTGCCGATGAGTACCCCATTGACGGTACCCACGTGGAAGACCACCCATGGGGCTTTGATACCACCCGCCAGCAGTTTCGAACCTGGTACCGGGTCAATGAGTCCGGGCCTGTACTCGGTGATGGTGGTGGCTACAGTGGCAAGAACGACCCCATGAACGGTGGTGATTCTCCCACAAGCACTCACTGCTACCCCCAATACATCCCGTACCAAGCATGGAAGATTCAACACTGGTCGCAAAGCAGTCAGACCATCATGAACGTCGACGACATTCCAGGGGCATACCAATGGAATGACACCAGTCGTGAATATGACCGAATCGACCTCACGGGCGACGAGCGGCAACTCCCCATTGCAGTGGATGTAGCGGTTGCCACCATTGTGGGGACCCTCGGCAATAGCGACGAGTCTCGCCGAATCTACCCACCCATCTACTGGTCCTCCGGCAATGCATTTGATCTCCCCGATCCCGAAGATCACGACCTGCATTCGGTGTACAACGACGCCCAGTTCTTCCTGGAAATCACGTACGACGATGGGTCTTCTGAGCGCGCGCTCATCGCGCGCCCGAACATCGTCGATGAAAACCTGTACCTGTTCAGCGTGAACATCGAAACGGACAAAAGTCCAAACCACATCGGACTGTGGCTCTCTCCGTCTGGCTACCCGGACATCAATATTGACGAGGCGGTACTGCAGTACGAATTGGCCATGGATGGCACGGATGACGACATACCCGAGCCCTTGGACATTGGGCGAGGACTCCTGCCCAATGATGCCTTACAGCTGAACGATTGGTGCGAAACAGGCGTTGATTGCGATGCTCGAAATGACGAGAGTTCCTGGCGCAAGGGTACGGAGGCCATTCACTTTGTGGAACCGGACAGACTCATGGACGAGACCACGGTCTGCAGTGCGGCAGACGGATGGACAGACTTCTCTATTCCCGTGATTAATGACGAGGATGAAACCGATGAAATGGTGGTCCGCGCCCAACGGATTGTTCGGAGCGGATCTGAACAACGCTCAGGACCCAGCCACGATGCAACTCCGTGGTTCGACAGTCCCAATGTTGAACAAACACTGCGGGTTTGGATTCCCTACGAGGAAAACACCCACCTTGGCGCCGGCACATGGATCAACGATGGGTCGTACCGGGTGGATGTCATTCAAGAAAGTGCCGTCATCGACACGGCTGAAATCACCATCAACCTCCGAATCTATGCATCGGAAACCGTAGACCTCGAAGAGCCATTTGAGGGCCCTTCGTACACCGCGGAAGGGACGTCCAGCTACTTTGTGCTGACAGACCCTGCGATCGGACCTACGGGCGGTGAGTGGTGGGGAAGCTCGGATGCCACCCCATTGGTCATTCCTATTCGCAATGAAGCAACGGGCGAGAATACCCACCTGAATGTGAACGCATGGAAGCGCAGCTGCTGGCTCGGCTGGTCCACCTGGTGGACCCTCAACTCCGCCCAAGTCGCCGATGGTTCATGCGACCAGTGGGTCCACATGGAAGTGGGTGAGAACGAACACCTCGAGAGTGGCCACACTTATGCGTCGCCCGATGCTCGGCCCGTCGTCATTCGTGCCATGGCGTGGCACCTGAGCACCGAGATGGGCAGAGATGCCTACACCATCGAATACACCGCTCCATGACGGGACAAAAATAGTTCCCTTGGTTGCATGTGGGTTGCGAACAGATGACACTCTGTTCCAAGGAGACCATCATGCACCTCAAAATGCTTTTCCAAACGGCTTTATTCGGCCTCTGCTTTACTGCCTGTGGAGACCCCAAGGAAGACACAGGCGGGAATATCGAACCGATGGAAGACGGTGATTCCGACGATATGAGCGGAGACGGCAGTACAGACGCCGATGGCAGTACAGACGCCGATGGCAGTACAGACGCCGATGGCAGTACAGACGCCGATGGCAGCACTGATGCCGATGGCAGTACCGATGCCGATGGCAGCACCGATACGGATGGCAGCACCGATACGGATGGCAGTACCGATACGGATGGTTCAGACGATGGAGGCACCGATACCGGAGAGCCCGACGGTATCGATATTGAGCTGGGAACGCGGTGGTCGGCCTACATCATCATGTCCACAGGCTTCGGTGAAGTCAGTTGGGAGCACGCCACGGAAGATGGTGATCGCTGCATGGTCGAAGGACTGATGAGCGACATCACAGAAGTAGAAGAGAGCTGCTTTGACTGTGATTTTGGGGCCTCTTTCACCGTGACCGGCTTGACCGTGACCCTCGATGAGGGGGGCTGTGATGCCGCATCGGAAATCCTCGGATGGGAGGGCATGGAGATGGAGGTCGGCAATGGAATCGATTTGATCGGAGAAGATGATGGGTTGGAGGTATACAGCCTGTACCTGTACCGGTATACGGGCACGTGGAACCTGCTGGAAGGCGGATTCAGTGTATCGACCACCAGTGATGAAGGTCTGCCGATGTGGGTTTTCGGAGAAGAAATGGACGAGGACACCGACGACGACCACGACGATGGCGATGGCGATGCCGACCCGGACGGCAGTGACCCAAGCATCGATCTCGATGCCAACCTCTGGACCATCACGATTCTCACTGAAGAAAGCACCGGAACGATGCACTATGAATACTATGAAGAGGCGGGCGGTGGCTGCGAGATTGGTGGCAACATCGTTGACCTCGAGATGGATGACGGCTGCCCCGCATGTGACTTTGGGGCCAGCTATGGCATTGCCGATCTGGCCATCACAACCGATTCCGGTGGCTGTGATTTCCCTCTCGGCGACCTGGACTTTGAGGTGAGGACCGCTGGGCATGGCAGCGATGAACTGTGGCCCGCGCTTAGCCTGGAGCTCTACACACTGTGGGGCTATAAAGACGGCGTTTGGACTGAGATTGACGGTGGATGGAGCCGACTTGGAACCAGTTATACCGGTGAACCCCAGTGGACATTCGGCGTCATTCGAGACGACGACGAGCTGTAAGACATCACCCCCATCTCCCACCGGTGATGGAAGGGATGAAATTTACTTCAGTCTGTGAGTTGTGGGCCGAAATTGACCCATGCATGCAATTCCTCAATCCACGGCCCCTCTTCGTCTCAACATCGGCTGCGGCCGAGATATTCAGCCCGGCTGGGTCAACATTGACCTGGCTGAACTGCCAGGTGTCGACATCACATTTGACTTGGAACGGTGTGGCGAAATTCAGCTACCGATCGAAGACAACAGCGTGTCGGAGATTCGACTCTCTCACGTAATTGAGCACATCAACAATGCGATGCCACTCATGCAGGAGTTGTACCGGGTCGCGGCCAACAACTGTTTGTGTATCATTCAGGTCCCCCATGGCTCCTCCGATGATGCCTGGACTGACCCCACCCACGTTCGACCTTATTTTCCAGGCTCGTTTGGGTACTTCAGTCAACCCCACTACTGGCGTGCGGACTATGGCTACCGCGGTGACTGGCAGCCCGAGAACGTACGTCTCATGGTGAGCCGCCAAAAGTTTGGAACGATGGATGGGCAACGACTGCTCCATGCCGTCAAACATGAACGAAACATGGTCGAAGAGATCGTGGCCGAAATGCGTGCGGTCAAGCCAGCGCGAGAACCGCTCCGTGCACTTCAGGTCCCCCCCAATATCACCGTCAACCTGACCCGATGAGGACTCACCACGGGTGACTCACACGCTGATTGAACAGCAAATAGGACCAATGCCCCCGGTGAGCCGCACCAGCGGGTACACTCCGGTATGGACTCCGCTTTTCCCGTTGTGCTGACTGTTCTGCTGTGCTCTTGCGGCCCCACCAAGACAGCTGAACCCGCAGATCTCCCCACGGACAGTGGCACACGGGATGAAGCAGAAACCGACTCCGGTACCTTCACTCCCGAAGGACCCCGTGCTGAATTGGGCCCAACGCGTCCGTGTGTAGCCCCGCTTGAGTCCGTACACTGGACCGAAATGGGCGCCGCTTCTGGCCTACCCGTGCGACCCGACGATGGGCGTCCAACCGAGGAAGCCACCTACCTGGTGGTCGACGACTTTGACCTGGATGGAGACCTCGACCTGTTGACCAGCGTATTTGGTCTTTCAGAGCCGGGCTTTCCAGAGCCGGTCACCGTGCATACTTGGGTCGAGGACCATTTCGAAACCACCCCCTTGGATGTAGAAGCCCTGTGGCAGCCTACCCTTGGCGATGTCGATGGAGATGGGGATCGCGACGTGATCTTGGCGGGCTCCGATTCATGGCTCGACAACGACGATGGCGTGTTGGTGAAATCGACCTTGGAGGGCATCGATGCTGAACGATGGCCATTTACCCGAATGTTCGCCCCCATCGATCTCAACCACGATGGCCACCTCGACCTGTATGGTGCCACGACCCACCCCGATGGCGATGCAGATGCCATGCAAGACTACATCGCATGGGGTCAATCTGACGGTCGCTTTGAGATCGACCCCAATGCGCATCCATCTACAGATGGTGGCATGGCATTCGATGCACAGTGGCTTGATTGGGCCGGCGATGGCCAGCCTGAAATCTATGTCGCCAACGACCAAGGATATTCTCATGGCGCCAACAAACTGTGGTCCTGGGATGACCCAGCACCGTACAACCAAGCCCCCGCCGTTCATGCGGACCTTGCACACGATGCAATGGGTGTAGATGCCGCAGACTGGAACGGCGATGGCCAGCCCGATCTCTATTTATCGGCCAACGTGGCAAACGTACTCCTGGTGAGTCAGCCAGACGGCACACTGGTCGACATGACCATGGTGTCAAAGGCCAATCCAATGTTGGGTCTAAGCAGCCCCATTTTAATGGGCTGGGGCGGCGTGTTTGCCGATCACAATAACGATGGTCAACCCGATCTCATGGTCACCCTTGGTGACTGGTGGACAGAGCCTGGGGGTCCGCGACCGGAAATGAACCTACACCTGCTCCAATCAAACGGAGATCAATTTGACGATGTCGGAGAAGCGCTCGGCATCGATGCGCAAGGGAGCTTTCGGGGGGTCGTCGCCCGAGACTTCAACCACGATGGGGTACTCGACTTTATGGTGTCCACCGTGTTTGGCGCGCCCCTGTGGTTTGTCTCAGATGGGTGTACGGCCGAACACTGGGTAGAAATCCAAGCGCCCGACAGCAGCCACATCACCATCACCGCTGGAGACACCACACAGGTGGGCTGGGCGAGCACAAGCTCCGGCTTTGGAGCCGCAGCCATCCCTGTGGCGCACTTTGGCTTGGGGGACAATGACACCATCGATCACGTGGAAGTGGTGTTGCCAGGAGGGGCCGTTTGGCGCACGGATGCTCCACTTGAAAGCCGCAGGCGAATCATCGTTCGCCCTTGAATCAGTAGACCCACCCCCATGCGTACCGTATTCTGATGACCATGATGAACCGCCGCCAGTTCGGACTTCTCTCCGCAGGACTTCTCGCCCCGCGTCGGCTGCTGGCCCGTCCGTCTGGGTCTGCCGAACGAAAGTTCCTCTTCATCTTCAATGATGGAGGCTGGGACACAGGACATGTCTTCACCCCCTACTGGGAGGTCAACGACGCCATGGTCGAGAACGACGCCCAGAGTGGATTGGCCCATGGCATCCCGTTCGTCGATCACCCAAACCGACCCGCGGTTCGGGCATTTTTCACCCAATGGGGCGGCCAAACGGCCGTATTGAATGGCCTGGAAGTGCAGTCCATTACCCATGAACGATGCCGAGAAATCATGCTCACCGGTCAAGGGCCCTTGGCCGACGATTGGGCGACGGTGTTGGCCGCGCAATCCACCCAGGATTTATTGATCCCACACGTCATATTGGATGGCCCTGCCTTCACTTCACGGTTCACAAGCAGTGCCGTCCGGGTGGGAGACAGCGACCAGTTGCCCGACTTGTTGGCGGGACACTCCACCCTTCGTTCAGATCTCATCGCCCCCCCCTTGCCCACCAGTGCAGAGAGTCAGGCCGATGCATTTGTCGCTGCGAGAGCGGCGGAGTCCGGGGGCGTCTTTGGCCAATCCTACGCGGACGCCTTGGACAAAATTCAGGCGCTTCGTTCATGGGATGAACTGAACCTCACCACAGAGGATGCCGGGTGTGAGCGACACATTGCCAACGACTGTGCGCTGGCCTTTGACATGTTCAGTCGGGGACTGAGTCGCTGCGCGATGCTTCGCTACCAAGGCTGGTGCGATGAAGGCTGGGACACCCATCAAGGGCTCCCCCTTCAGTCCAAAAACTTCGACGATTTGTTCCTCTACTTGAACGAGGCAATGGCCGACCTTCAAACACGCACAAGCCACACGGGCAATCCTTTGGCCGATGAGGTCACCATCGTCGTGTTTAGTGAGATGGGACGTGAACCACGACTGAATGGATGGGGGGGCCGCGACCACTGGACCTTCACCTCAACGATGCTAATCGGGTCTGGAATTCGTGGCGGCCAAGTGATCGGTGGGCTGGATGTGAACGGACAAGGTCGCACGGTCGATCTCGGAACCGGTGGCTTCTCAGACGGCGGTGTAATCATGCTGCCGGAGCACCTTGGCGCTACGCTTCTCGCCTTGGGGGATGTGGATCCTGCAGCCCATGTGAATGATGCCCAACCCATCGGAGCCCTGCTCTCATGATGGTCTTTCTCCTGATATTCGCTTGCGGCAACAAGCCATCCGCAGAGACCGACAGCGCTGCGGGTACGCCACTGACCGACACCGCTGAACCCACAATGGACTGCTCCCTGAACTGGGATGGTTGGGCCGATGGATTCTTTGCCACCTATTGCCGCTCTTGCCATTCAGCTTCGTCAGCAAACAGACACGGAGCCACCAGCGACGTGGACTTTGACACCCGCGAGGATGTGATTCAGTGGGCCGATCGAATTCGGGTCCGGGTACTTGAGCTGGAGACCATGCCACTCGGTGGTGGCGTGATTGAAACCGATCTTGAGCCTCTCGACCGGTGGTTGCAGTGTGTCGAGGATCGCCCATGATTTGGTTGTTACTCGCATGTACCGCTTCAGACTCGACCCCGCAGTCCATCAAACCCGATGACAGCCCGGTGCCTCACACACAAGAAGACACCGGCCCCCCATCGTTGCCCGACATCACGAGCAGCGGAGCCGAGCCTTCGCTCACTCCCACTGAAGTGGCCCAGCGAATCGGATTGGCGTGGTCAACCCCACCCGATCCGGGTGAAGTGGTGTCCACTTATGAGTCGCTGATGCGTATGGGTGATGCGGAATGCCCGGGCAATGAATTCAACATCACAGACCAGTGGCTATACGGCTGTACCGCCACCACTGGATACAGCTATGCCGGAGTCAGCGAGTTGTTCTATGACACCGTGGCATCCCGCGGCGTGTCCGGTGAATTGGCGGGTGTGGCTGGAGATTTCTGGATCGACGCTGTTTCGGGTGCAACCCTCGAAGGGGGTGGCCATGCGGTCGTGATTCGTGAAACAGGGCTGTGGGTGTCGGACATCGCGGGGAGTTGGAAATGGGACGAGGGCACCCCCTGGCTCGCAAACGGATTCAGCGGCAGCCTCACGATTGAGTTTGTTGAAAACCTGATGATTACACTGCAAGGGGCCGCCAATATTTCAGGCACCCATGTCGCGGCACAGGGCTTCACTCTTGCCGCACCCTGCGACTATGGGCCGTCTGGACAGCTCTCTTTGCGAGACCCGGGCGGGGGCTGGTACACGATGGATTTTGTTGGGTGTGAGCCCTGTACCGATGTGTTCTTTGAAGGGGAGCACCTCGGGGAAGCCTGTGTGGATTTATCGGGATTAGTCGACGCCATGATGGGGCGTCTGTGATGTGGTGGGTACTCTTCATCGCATGTGCACAGAAGCCCGCTCCGGTGGCTGAACCCTCCCATGACTCGGGAGAGCATGCAGCCCTGACACACGGTGAACAGCATGGTCCGGTCCACCCGGATGACATCGCACACTGGGTTCGCCGCATGAGCTTTGATCTCCGAGGCCTGCCCCCAAGCGAGGCCGATCTGGAACGCATCCGGGCTGCACCCGAAGAATGGGCGACCGTACGAACCGAATACCTCAGCGATGCCAACTTCCGAAACCGGATGGTGCACCTGTACACAGAGCGATGGCATACCCGTGTGGATGTCTTTGATATTGTCGCCTTTGACTACGGACTCGATGCTGAAGAGGAGTACGCTTTTGAGCGCTCGGTCGGAGAAGAGCCCCTCCGCATCATCGCTGAAGTCATTGCGACAGACCAACCCTGGGATCAAGTGGTCACAGCCAACTGGACCATGGCGAACGAGATGCTCGGAACCCTGTGGCCCATCGACTATCCGGATGGCGCCACAGGCTGGCAGCCATCGCACTACAACGACGGTCGCCCCTCAGCGGGAGTCCTGTCCACCAATGGCATGTGGTGGCGCTACACCACGACAACCGCAAACATGAACCGACGACGCGCAGCCACCATTTCGAGGCTGCTGCTGTGTGAGGACTACCTCGCCCGACCGGTGGCATTCTCAGAGGCCGACACAAGTAATTCAACCACCGCAGATGCGGCCCAAGAAGACCCGTATTGTCTCGCATGTCACTCTTCTCTGGACCCCATTGCAGCGTCGCTGTTCGGTTTTTGGTGGCTCTCGCAGTACTCCGAGATCGAGGAAACCACCTACCACCCTGAACGCGAAGCCTTGTGGCAAGAATACTTGGGGGTCGCTCCCGGTTGGTATGGAACCCCCATCAGTGGCTTGCCCGATTTGGGTGTGTCCATTGCCAGAGATAGTCGCTTCTATTCCTGTGCTGTGGAATCTCTGGCTGAGACCTTGTGGCGACGAGAAACCACCATCGACGACGCCACCACACTCGAAGACCTGCGGGTGGCTTTCTTGGAGTCCGGCACCACAATTCGTCCCCTACTCGCCGCGATCACCGAGACGGCCGAATACCAAAATGGCACCCCCCGAATGCTCACTCACGATCAATTCAATGGCAGTCTCGAGCAGTTGACGGGCTTTCGATGGACCTGGGATGGTTTTGATCAACTGGACAGCGATGAGACCGGGTACCGCTTGCTCATGGGAGGAGTCGATGGCTTTTCCAACAAAACCCCACAACAAACACCCGGGCTCACCTGGGCGCTTGTGGTCAAGCGAGCTGCTGAAGCCGCCGCATCGTATGCGGTACAAAACGAACTGATCGCCGAAGGAGAGCCCCTCTTCTTCAAGCACGTGACGCCAATAGACCGACCCGGTGACGCAGCGTTTACGAACGAATTGGAATCCCTTCATCTTCGATTGTACGGCCGTGTCGCATCCGATGAATGGCGGACCGAGATCACAGCCTTGTGGGAAGCCGTACACCTGGAGCATGGTGTTTCTACCGCATGGAGTGTCACAGGAGCAGTGATGCTGCGTGATCCAGCATTTTTGTCGTACTGAGCCCAACCGATACGCTGCAGTCCAGCCTCATCATCGCCACACTCGTGGGGCAACCGGGGCTCAGCTGGACGGGTCCAGACGGTCGGACCAAGACCAACCGGCCAACACGGCCATCCAAGTCGCGACCAGCAGGAGTCCACCCGCCTCTCGAACCACTTCACTGCCCGCCGTGTTCATCTGCCAATCCCCAACCGCAGACCACACGGGGGTACCCGGTGGTGCAGCACTCACCACAAACAGCGCTGTGAGGAGCGACGTTAAGGCGCTGACAACAAACCAAACGAGCGACACACGGTCACGCGCCCACCCGACGCACAATGCTGCCGATAACAAGTAGGTGACCACCCATGGGATTGGGTCCGGATCGTTGTACTGAACCACAGCACTTGCCACAAAAGCGATGGCCATCAGGGCATTCAAACTCTGGCGCACCAACACTTACTCCCAGGGAAGCCAGTCGTGTGGCATCCAGGCCCGTGATGCATGAAAGTGGGCGGGATCCAGATCGGAACCACCCGTCCCAAAATACTCACGCTGGTAGCCCACGCCATCGGTCGATGGCTGCGTAGACCAGTATTCGAGCCCCACGATGGTTCCATCGGTATCGGTGACCCACTCGATAAAGATCACACTGTGGCCACTGCCCGAAAACCGCCAAAACTGGACGGGATCACCGGGCTTCAACGACGCCCAATCTGTGATTGGCTCGCCCAATCCATAGTTGGCAAAGCCCACGCCGGGGCCATCTCCCCACAGATCTCGGACGAACCAATCGCGCCGAAAATCGATCACATCGCCGATGGTCATTCCATTCAGCAGCCCATCGCCGCCCAACTCTTCATCGAACTGCGCAAACGTGCGCATGTAGACCTCAAAGGTGATGCCGCAACAAAAACAGGTCGCTCCCGGTCCCGCCTCGGCCACCACGCTGCCGTCATAAAAGATGTCCATGGTGGTGCCATGACCCGCATCGGTCCAGTCATAGGTGTACGAGCCATCGGTCGGGTATGTCTCAATGAGAGACAGCATGACGGAATTCCAATCGCTTTCTTCCACCGGCTGCTCATCGAGAACCATGACTTCGATTTGGTCGGAGGCCACCTCCACCCCATCGGTCGTCGCAATGGCCGTAATGTTCCGTGCATATCCGGTGCCCGTAAAGCGGTACGACAGGAGTTCGCCGGACGACACCGTTCCCAAGGACCAGTCGTCCGCAAGAATCTCGATGGAGTCCACCCCACTGCTTGCATCCACACCAAACTGAACCGGGTTGGAGACCTCCGCGCCATCAGAGGGTGTGGTAATCGTGACCCATGGGCCATCGGGTGGCACGACATTGACCTCCACCCAATGGGAGTTCAACAGATTGCCATCGGCATCCCATCCCTCCAAGGTCAGACGGGCATCCCCCGGCTCGGACTCAATTTCCGCCGCACCCACGCCATCGTCTGTGAGAAGCACACCCTCGACATCGTCCTCTCCCAGCGACAAACTGTAGGTGGAAACGGTGGGGCCAAGAGTGAACGAAACCTCGAACGGAGACTGCACGGTGGAGCCCATGGTGGGCGCATCCAGGCGAACCGTGGCTTCCTCGTCAAAGGCACCTGCCGAGGACCGAGCAGAGGAGGCCTTCTGTGGATCCGCCGGACACCCCATCATGAAGAAGAAAGAGGCGAGAGAAATGACGGACTTCATGAGGCCATCCCAGATGAAAGCTGATTCAATATGGCGAGCACCGACTCATCCCGAAGCGCCTTGGATGCACTGGTCTGAATCTCTCTGCCGATCACATTGCCTCCGAGATGAGACATCTGTAGCCGCATAGCGACCAACACTTTCTGCCCCCCTCCTCCACTGCGGGTAGCGAGGGCCATGGGCTTTCCATTGAACAGGGAACGAAAGTCCGCCGACTGGGTCGAAAGCCAAGCGATGGCATTGGTCAGGGTCGGAGGAATGGACCCGTTGTATTCGGGGGCACAAAAGAACAGCCCAGTAGCGGACTCGAATATTGGCTCAATCTCGTCGAGTGCGGATGGGCGACCCGCATCATCCCGAGCGGGGGTGTACAAGGGCAGGTCCACCCGGGTCAGGTCGAGCACCGTATTGGCCATACCCACCGTGTCTGCCAACTCCGAAATCCGATTAGCAAGCGCCCGATTATGACCGCTGCTGGCTGTACAAATCAGCAACATGACGCCTCCGTAGGCGCTCAACCTATCCGATATTCAACCCAACTGTCAGTCTCCGCGCCCGCCAAACAACATTGTGATGTTGATGCGACGGTTTTCGAACCCCGGAGCAAACTGAAAATCATCGGTTCGATGAACCAAGTTCGAATCAAAGAGCACCGCACGATTGCACCGATGCGAGATGGTGACTTCTTCAGCACCCGACGCCTTCACCCACTCCATGAGCTTCTCTGGACGACGATTGAAGGACTCAAAATCCCACTCCAAGGGCGCACACTTTCGCCAGACACGAAGACCACCCGAGTTCAGATCGAGGTTGGCCTCATCCGGTGTAATCCAGAAGTTGACGTTCACCGCAGCAGCGTCCGCATGCACTCCAATTCCGGTCAGCGCTTGATCGTATTTGTAGGCCCACATCTCCCGAAGAGGATGGGGTCCCAACAGCCCCGGTAAGCGTTCCCTCAACTCTCGTGCGATTTGCAGCAACAAGCCATTGGCAAAACCACTCGACAGTGCGGTCCCCACATATCCACCGCTGTATTTGAAATCTGTCCAAATGGTTGAGCCCAAGCAAAATCGCCGCAATTGATGCAAAGCATCATCCCTCAGCAACCCGTCGATCCAGGTCACTCCGGGAGCCGATGCCCGGTAGCGTCCCTCTACCGCTTCTGCCGTCCACGTCGAGTCGAGCGCACCTCCACCCAATGCCGGGCAATCCACAACATGAATCGGACGATTGTACCAACGGCCAATGGTTTTGGACATGCGAGGGTCGAGAGAACGCCCCTCGAGTGAGCCTTCTCCGTTGCCATAGAGCGTACGTTTGACCGTGCGATATGCCTCCGCAATCTCCAGCCAGCCGGATTCGACCATGCCTTGCCCGACCAACCATTGAATCTGCTCAATGTCGTGATTGAGTTTGCTTTGAACGGTCGCAGAGCCCAATTGTTCGGACTCGAAAAAGCGATCCTGGGCATCGCGCAGAGACTGAAGTGCCGTCGCATCATCGCCACGCTCATGGGCGAGCACCGCACGGTGTAAGCATGGAATCGGATCGGATGGCCGATGTGCAGCCACCGATGCATGATCGGCAATCGCTCCCTCAAGATCTCCCACCGCATACCGGTGCGCCGCACGCTGTTGAACCACCTCTGGGGCACACCCACTGGCCACAACCCAAGCCTCTAAAACCTGAGTCATCGCATGACTGTGACCCTGTTCACTCAACACACCAAGAAGATTGGACCATGCAGAAGCCATCGCAGGCTGAAGCGATATGGCTTCACCAAATGAGTTTGCGGCCCGCTCATATCGACCCGCAGCCCGATGGGCGGCACCCAAATTGTTGTGGTAGGAGGCCACACCGCTATTGGCCGCAATCGCCTCTTCAATCTGACGCGTAGCTTCATCGTGCCGCCCCTGCTGATGAGCAAGGAGCCCGACCAAATGAAGCGCATCCGCGTGTCCCGGAACCTGCCCTAAAACGGCTTGGTACATGGCTTCTGCTTTCTGTAAACGGCCCGCCCGATGGTGGCTCAATGCCTGCTTCATGCATTCGGTGGTCTGTGACATCGTGCGGCCCCTCCCTCAGTCCGTGTAGCCAAAGGCGTGAATAAAGGGAGCGAGCGTGGACCACACCGGAGACACGGCATCGGCATAGTGTTCCCAACGACCCATGGACCGGGAAAAGATGGGCTCCACCACCTGATCGTAGCTTGGCGTTCCAATCTCCCCTTGGGTCACCGTTCGACCTCGATACCCGAGCACCCGGTCATCCCATGGCAACCCAGCAAATTCAAGCAGCCGACGCAGCTCAGTTTCCCAGTCTCGAACCAAGTCTTCGTAGCGCAACTCCATTACCGGGAGTGGCAGCACTTCGCGCAAATGATTTCCAAGCCCCATCACCCGGGCATACAACTGAGCAGATGCTTCGATCGAATCAAAGTGAATCGTGACCGGGTTGGGCGTATACGGCTGCATAAAATTACTCACCACCACATCCGCTGGATGCCGCAGAGACAACACCACACGGGCCGCTGGAAACAATCGATAGATCAATCCAAGAGACATGGTGTTGAGCGGGAGTTTATCGACCACCAGACCACCAAAGTGGGGGTCGATATGGCGGTCGACCACCGAAAAGTACGCAGAACGGGCGTGTTGAATACTGGATTCATTGAGATCACTCATCCCCTGCGGATACAGACCACTGAGCGATCTGCGGGCTTCATCGATGGCCGGTACTTCTTGGAGAACCTGCGCCCCTGGATGCGCATCAAGCATCCGGTCGAGCAGTGTCGTGCCGGAACGATTGAATCCCACCAGAAACAACGGCGCGGGTCGGCCCCCTGACGGAACATTCGACCAGCCATCGATCCTCTCCGCCGTAAAACAACGGCGAGTTTCATCGATCAGGTCCGGCAGGGCGATCCTGTTTATGCCTGGATGCTCGCCCGTACGCTGCTGGTTGGCCGATATAAATGCGGGAAGCGCCTCCGCATAGCGACCCAAACGGTCCAACACACGGGCCCGCTCGAACATCAAACCCGAGGTTTGTCGGGCAGCGGGGATCTGCTCGAGCTGAGCCAGCGCCTCCCCGAGGTGACCATCTCGACGAAAACACCGTGCAGCAATCAGTCCTGCAATGGGTTGTCCGGGATCGATGCCCAAAGATTGAGTTGCACAAACCGATGCTTGTTGCACCCGGTTTTGACGCTCATGCAAAGCGGCCAGATTGGCCCATACGTTCCCTGAAATCGGATGTTTTGGGGCCTGTCGAACGATGGCCTCGTACACATTTCGAGCCAGATCGAGACGCCCCGCCTGGTGCGCACGAACCCCTTCAGCCATGGCTTGTTCGATGGTTGGCATGATTCGGTATCGGACTGGAACCAATGAAATTAAGGCGATCTACGCATGACGGTTGGGGCGTTAGATTGAACGTGGTGCAGGGAGCCAACCGACATGATGGAACACACTGGATTTACCCCATGGGCCGTCGGCACCGCCATCGCTGTGATGGGCTTGTTGGTGGCCGAATACCGGGAGCATGTACAAGCCAAAGCGTTGTTCAAAACAACCGCTGCACTGGGCTTTGTGGGTGCAGGCCTGGCTGCGGGACCATGGTCGGACCTCTGGACCACCTGGATCGCAGTGGGACTCATCTTGTCCCTCATCGGAGATATCGCCTTGCTTCCCACCGGAACTGGTCGGTCGTTTTACGGGGGTATCGCGGCCTTTTTGTTGGCCCACGTGGCCTACGCAACCGCCTTCTTTGTGCTGGGTATCGATCTCATCTGGATGGGTGCTGCAGCCCTCCTTCTTGTTCCCACAGGGCTGTACATCCATCGATGGTTGGCCACCGATGTTCCTGAAAAGCTTCGCCGACCGGTGGGGGCGTACATCATCGTCATCACCTGGATGGTGTGCGCAGGACTCGGTGCGTATGGTGCCCATCGAGGCCACATACTCATCCCTGCCGCTGTATTGCTTTTTTTGGCATCTGATGTCGCCGTGGCAACCCAACGATTCAAGCAACCGAGCTTTACCAACAAGCTGTGGGGATTGCCGACCTACTTCACCGCCCAGCTCTTGTTTGCCCTTCTGTGCTGGGCGACCTGAAGCCCCTCAACAATGGCGGGCGTTCAGTGGGGTGTCCTGCGGGGCTCCATCAAGGTAGGCTGCCCCATGAGTTTGGATCGATTCGATGGGCGAAGCCACGACCGTGAGCGCACGGTGGCCGACGTCTTGCTGGATGTACTCGATGTGCATCCCGGTGTTCCTGTCTTGGTGGCCGACGATGCCTTCAAGTTTGTCGGGGACTCGCTCCACGAAGATGGACACTCTATTCAGCGCTGGTGGCGCGTCGCCACCGAACAACACGGTGCCGATGTATGGCCAAGCAGCGGCCCATATCAGGCGGCAACCCTGCGGCTCAGCAAAGACAAAGGCGCATTCGAAATGGCCATCAGTGCATTGGCCAGCGTTCTGAAGCCCGGGGCCCCCATTTGGGTGTACGGGGCCAACGATGAGGGCATCAAAAGCGCACACAAGCGTCTAACTCCCTGGTTTACCGAAGCGGAAACCATCGATACTCGGCGTCATTGTCGGGTTATTCGGGCCACGCGTTCGCACGAAACCGAATGTCTACGGTCCTCCCTCGGTGACTGGCTGAGGACTGTAAACCTGGCATTTCCCGATGGGGACATCGTGCACCAAAGCTATCCTGGCGTATTTGCCAAAGGAACGCTGGATCCGGGTACTGCACTGTTGCTCTCCGTCCTGCCTCCCCCGGCCAAATCCAGTCACATTCTCGACTATGCATGTGGTGCGGGGGTGATTGGCGGCGCCGTGCAGCGTTGGGACAAAAGCGTTCAACTCACCCTCATCGATGCCGATGCGGTCGCGGTGGACGTGGCCCAAAAGAACGTTCCCAATGCAGTGGTCGAAGTGGGGGCCGACCCGATGAATATCGGCCATCATGCGCCGTTCGATCTCATCGTATCCAACCCACCCATTCACGATGGAAAAGAAAGAAACTACCGGGTGGTCCGGCGTCTCATCGAGTCGGCCGCACGCCACCTGAAGCCTGGGGCGGCCCTGTGGATGGTGGTCCAACGCCAAGTCCCGGTGGCCGATCCACTTCACACCCACTTGGCCGCCGCCACCTGTGTGATCGACGACGGACGGTTTCAAGTGTGGCGAGCCATTCGCTCCTAAATGGTGGCGTTGTCGTCACGCCGCTATTTGGACTTGTACGCCTTCTTCCGGTTGACCCAGCCTTCACTTCCATCGAGTTGTTGAACGTGGGCCCACTTCTTTCCGTCTTGAATGATCCGCAGTCGTTCACCCACATGCAATTTACGAATGACCTCTCCCTTCTCGGTGACGTGGAGGTTCGCCCGTTTTGTGATGGGTAGTGTCCCTTCGATATCGATCGCAGGACAGCTTTCCGCATAGGGGTAGTGCGTTCCCTTGGCAGTCATGCCATACGCGGTCTTCATGCGCGCTATCTGCGTGAGGCGACTCTGCGTACGGGCCATCCCCTTGCTCCAGCGCGCCTTCTGCAGTTCTGGATCGGCATTGGCTTCGCTGTACAGGCTGTGGGCATCCGAGTTCAGCCCATATGCCTCCAATATCGTGGCCTTATTGTACTGCGCCGCATGATCAGCCGGGTCCCGTGCGAGTGCATCATCCAACAGACACATCCCAGGGGCATGGCCGTTCTTCATCAAGTGAGAAATGCTTAGGGCCGTGGTGCCCGTGGGGAAAAATTTGAGCCGTATCGTCTCCATTTGCGGCTGAATGTGAGCCCCCCACTTGCTTCCAGCCGCGCGGACGATCGGTCGTGCCAATGCGTCCACCGACTTGATCTTCTTCATGCGTTCTTTGCCACACTGCTTATCGGTACCGGTGCCGCTCTTCTTGGAACCCATGACTTTGGTTCCACCCCGAGACAATTTTGAGGTCACTTGAACCTCGACTACCCGCTTGATGCAGTCGACCTTGTACTTGATGATGATGGGCTTGCCATTCTTATCTTTGACGACCTTTCCATTCTTGTCACGCTTCTTTTTGGTTCGGGTCTCTTGAAAATGCTTGTCTGGCTTCTGTTCTCGACGAACGGTGGCGGTGATGGACGCATCGGCGCGACCGGACTCAATCCCTTTGATGGGCAGATGTACTCCCGAAAACTTTGGGGAGTTGCCGGCGACACCCTCTCGGAAAAACGCGTTGCCAACACTTTTTAGATCCTTCCCAAGCTCCAGAGCAGACTTGACCTGACCGGCTCCGAGCATGCCGGCCACATTTGCGGCGGTCTGCAGCTTGCCATCCACGGATGAACCGGAAGACGCTCTCTTTGCAGCGGCCTTTTCTGCCGCAGCCTGCGCCGCTTCATCAACCACTCCAAATCCTTCTTCAGGATGACGATCGATTCCGTCAAGGCGCTCAGCGGCGGCTTCTGAGGCGCCGTCAATCGCTTTTGCTCCCGCTTTACCCACCATTCCTGCACCAACAAATCCGGCATTGGAAACCGCCATCTTGGTTCCCACAGAAGCCAGTTTCCCGAGCCCGCCCACCATAGATGCGCCCATTTCAGCACCCGTTTGGTACGAGCCTTGGCGTGAATTGTTGAGGCTCTTGAGCGCCGCTCTTTTAAATGCCTCTCCGTGCGGTCCTGAGACTTGGCCCACAGCAATGGTCTTCACTTTCGAGACCATCTGTGCGACCTCAACCGATGACACCTTGTTGCCAGGCACCACCCGAGAAGAGTTGACCCCATGGGCCACAAGTGGACCCGCCATGGCGGAAGACACCCAAAAAAATACACCTGCAAATATGAACATCAACCACCTCACCCGATAGATTTGAAGAAGAATGGTACCAAAGCTCACATCGAAACCCAAGTCAATCCAGCGGACGAATGAGGGGTCATACGATACACGCCTTACCATGATTACACGTGACGACATCGAGCAAGCACAGCAGTCCTGGGGAGATACTCTCATTGAAGTGGGTGAAGCCTCATCGTGGGAAGAAGCACACGCGCGGGCAACCGCCATGGTCAAACAGCATTACCATTGGGGTGCAGACCCAGTGTTGTTTGGGCCCACACGAGCCGCCGATCAACAGTTTCGTTCAACGGTAAAAAGTGCCGTATCGTACTTTGTGGGACGGGATCCAAACCACACAGAAGATCACGGCTTCGCCCTGCAACCATGGAAATCTGTACGGTTTGAGAACACCGACGTTGTGTGCATGGACCAGGTCGGTCTCGCCATGGGCAACTACTTTTTTGGCCAAACGGATGGAACCGAGGTCAAGGTCGAGTTCTCATTTGCCTACGTCCGCAACGAGGCCGGCGCGATTCAAATCCAGCTTCATCACTCGGCCATGCCCTTCTCCGGCTAGTCCGACCGAGCGGCGCGCGGCCACAGCCCACCGAGACTTGCGGCCATGGCCATCAACACCAGTTGAATGACCAACCGAATGCTGTGCCCCAAAGGGCCAAACGAAACGCCATCAAAGGCGACGTCATTCCACCACATGTGGAGGTTGGCCAAATACAGAAGTGCCAACTGCAGAATCATCCACATACAGGCGATCTTGCGGGTTTTTGGCCACATCACACCGAGCCCCAAAGCGATTTCGGTCACGCCCGTGAGCAACACCCAAAACCGGGGCATTCCAAGGTACGGCGGGACGATCGCCATAAAAGACTCGGGGTTCACAAAGTGCATCACGCCCACCCAAACAAAGGGCAAGCCATACAAGACAGCCGCTGGAGTCCGCAGTGATTCTCGAATCACCATCGCACTTACTCGGCACCACTCTCAGACTCTGCCGCCTGCTGTGCTGCCACCTTTTCACGTACGTCATCCATATCCAGGGCTGCCACATTCTCGAGCAACTCATCGAGGGCTGCAGCCGGTAAGGCGCCGGCCTGTTGGAAGATTCCGATTCCATCGCGAAACACCACAACCATGGGGATCGAGCGCACCTTAAATACACCCGCGACCTGCCGTTGGGCTTCGGTGTCCACCTTGCCAAAAACCACGTCTTCGTGGCGCTCTGATGCAGCCTCAAAAATGGGTCCAAAGGAACGACACGGACCACACCATTCGGCCCAAAAATCCATAATGAGGATGCCTTTGCTCTCAATGTGGGAAACAAAATTTTCGTCTGTGATCTCGATGGTTGCCATCTCGCACCTCCGTCAGACAGGGTCTCTATCGTGTTCAAGCGTTTGCTAGGAAGGAATCTGTCTATAGATGCGATAGGGGGTCTTATGAGCCGCCATACAATTCCACGCTGGCTACAGTTCACGCTGATCGGCCTGCTCGCTACCGGAGGCACTGTATTGGTGGTGGGCCCACAGATACCTGTGCCACACCCCTGGGTCTATGGACCCGCGGAAGCTGCCGCCCACATCATCAAGGCCGAGCAAAATCAGCGCTGGGTGCACACGCATGCCTATGGTGCCTTGAGTGCACAACGATTGGAACTAGAGGAGATTCGCGTTCGGGGCGACGCCATGCCTGAAGCGCTGCAGACCACCTACTACGATGGTGTAGCCCATCATCAACGGTTCGAATTTGATGCGCTCGACCGTTGGCTCGAGGAAGTCCAAACCCACATCCCCGACACACGACAACGATTCTTCTACGACGGAATCATGCGGGTCTTCGCCGCACAGCATGGCGAAAACCCCTCCACGGTGATGGACTTTTCTCGTGAGCTCACCAAAAAAACGGGAGTCCAAGACCTCTCCAATGGGATTCGAATCGGAATTCAGCAGGGATTTGGAGACGACATCTCGGAAGCCATTACAATCGCCAAACGCTACCCTGAAGAGCTTCAGTATCCGCTGTATGAAGAACTCGGTTGGCGCGTTGGTACAGATGTGGGTGCCGATATCGACGCTTGGCAGAGATACCAATCGGAACTCCCCCCCAACACCACATGCTGGTTTGTGGAAGGTATGGTGCGCGGTCGCACAATCCTCACCTTGGGACAAAGCCAGACCTGGTGGACCCAAATAGAGCAGTTCGGCAGTTCATTGCCCAAAGACTGCGGACCGGAGATCGCGAGTGGTGTCGCGGAAGCATTGTTGATCGTACTCGGCGACAATCCCGTGCGTCTCCAACTCCAACTCAATGACATCACGACACCCCAGGAAAAAGAACTGGTCATCGCCATGCTCGATACCAAGCAGTCGAGGACCGAACGCCCCAACCTCGAACCCTTGCCCGGTGCGGACCCCAATCTGGCGCCGCTTCAATAGCCGATCAGCACGTCCAGTAAACGGTCTTCATCGAGCCCTTCGAGCGACTCAGGAAAGTCGATCATATGCAGATTGTTCCGGGTCACGTTGAGGCCACGGAGCAAGGCTAAATGCATCTGAACATCATTCTGTAGGTTTCGAACCAGTCGGCCATCTTCAAAACGAAGATGATCACCAAGCCGGTCGACTACGGCCGCGTGAATCTCGGATGGGAGCCGGTTCAACAGTGCCCGCGACTGGCGAAGATCAATGGGGATACTGCGGATGAGGCTGTTGTATACGTGAAACTCCAACTCCTCATCCGGCCCGTTCGACTTCCAACCAGTGATGCGACGGCTGTCTTCCAAGTACGCCACGGAGTCCACATTCTTGTAGTAGCCATGAAAGGGCATCCGGTTGTTCGCAGACGGGCCCAGACCAAGCAACGGACTGTGCAGTCGCATCGTGTCATCCAACTGCAGGTTGTCTTGCTCTCCAAGCTGCCCGGAGTCCTCCGCAGCATGAATCAACCGTTTGGCCAATGCCTGTTGTGCCCGACGGTTTTCGACCAGTTCAGACACCGCCGCTTCATCTGAATAGTCAAAATCATATCCATCATACGGATTGAAGGTGTACAGGGAAATCCGGGTGGGTTTGATGGAAAGCGCACCGGTGATGGTGCGCTCAAGGTTCTCGAGGTGACTGCCCGGGATGCCCATGATCACATCGAGGTTGAGGTCGCGAAAGCGATACTTTTCGAGCAACGCCATCTTGCCTTCGATGTCGTATTGATGCAGTCGGTTGTTCTGGGCCAACACGCTCGGGTCCAGGTTTTGAAGCCCCACCGACAACCGAGTAAGACCGTGAGCCTGGTAGCAACGGAGCTTGTCTTCAGTCAGACTGGGCAAATCCGTCTCGAGGCTAAATTCCGCCAAGGAGCGCACATTGAACGCATCTTGGAGCCGAGTAAACAAGCGATCGAGTTGAGCCACTGTGAGGGCCCCGGGTGTACCGCCTCCCAAATAGACAGTGCGGAACGGGGTGTCGTTAAACAAGGGCGCCATGTGATCGATTTCATCGATCAACACGTCCATAAAAGAAGGGACGGTGCCATCGAGTAGCCGCTTTTCCAGATAGCAAAACGAGCAGACCTGCGTGCAGTACGGCACATGAATGTACAGGCCAAGATTCTTGCGCAGGGCTTTGGGTACTTTCGTATCGGCCAACCACGCCGACCACAGTTCACGCTTGTCGGCTTCCCAGGGCGCATAGAACATGATCGGCAGTTCATGGTTGAGCTGCCCATGAGTTTTGGCGATGAGTACGCGCTTGGCCAAGTCGCTCATGGTTCCTCAGGGTCCGACACAGTTTAGCGTGATTCGGTCAGAGGGATCGCCACTACAGATACTGAAGCCATCGTAAATCCCGGCGCTTTCGCTTGAGTGCATCCCATCGTACGCAGACTGGCCACAACACGATCAGAACCACACACCAAGCGACGAGTATCGTGAGGATGGAGAGCGACTCAGTTCCAGGAACCCGTGGGGCACCATACCGAATCCAGGCGTACCCATTGCCCAGTAGGTGCGCCAAGGGCAAGTGGAGCAAATAGAAGAACATGGGCACCCGCCCAAAGGTTTGAAGCACCGAAGAAATCCGACCTTGTCCCCGTGCAGGACCCGCCAAAATCAACCCCCCAACACCGAGCGTCATCAACACAAAACAAAGACTCGGCGGATACTTGCTCGGACTCAAAAAGTCCGCGAGGGTCATGTCCCATGCAGACTGACTGACCCATGGGTTTGGGTCCGTCTCCGCACCCCACCGGTAGGTCACAAACAAGGTCAGCAGACCGACACCGACCAGGCACATTCTACGTGGGGATAGCTGCATCAACCAGGGCCCTACACCCCAGCCCAACATGGCCACCCCAAACCAGGGCAGCAACACATAGGCTGCACCAATATGGTGCCCGAACACCGTCATCGATGTCGGCTGAAACAGCACCCGTAGCGGGCCTGGTGACGGCTGAACATTGGCCATCTCCAACCCGACAATCAAAAGCACTCCAGCAGCCACCATATGCGAAGAACGAAGTCGCACCAAGGGGGCCAACAGCACCATGGAACCACCGAGTGACCACAGCACACCCAAGTTCGTTTGTGTCACATCCCAGGACCAACAGAAGCTGACCCAGGTGACTTCCAGCGCGATGAGCCACAGGCCACGTTTGATGAGAAACGACCGACTTTCATCGGGCTTACTCTGTGCACGAAGTGACGCGCCCACCCCCATCAAAAAGACGAACATCGGTGCACACAAGTGGGTGACCCACCGCACCAAAAAGAACGCGAAGGTGGTGCTCTCCCAATCCGTAGGGTTCGCCCCACTCGGTGCGACAAATCCACGCACATGGTCGAGGGCCATCAAGACAATGACCAGCCCTCGCAAGACATCGAATGGTGCAAACCGAGTGCGTTCGGACTGTTTCGTTGATGCGTTCAGGGGGCCACACTTATCCGGTCTATGACGAATCGTGGACCACACACAATGGGTCCGTATTGGCGCATAGGTGGAGTCATTTGCTCTTCATCCACAACCGCGCTGGGCGCTCTACTCGCACCCAGAACAGCTGCTCCAGCCGGCCGGGGTACACGTGGTCGGAAAGTACATGCACTCACCCGCAGGACTTTCGGCCCAGGTGAGCGCATCTCCGCACCCCATGTCTGCGTCCATGCAGCCCACAGGCTCCATGGGGGCCGCCCAATCCACGCAGCCACTGGTGTCCGTCACCCATGCATCGATCGTCGTACATCGAGCATCGGATGCGCATTCATCTACGTCCAACTCCGCACACGGGAGTGGCGGTGGTGGAGAGCCCATCACATGAATCCACCCACTCTCCGTGGTCAACTCCACGGCTATCCCCGCCGGCGAGGAAACAACCACCGAATGCAGTTCGAATTCGTACGAGCCGGGTGGGGTATCGATATCGACCTCCACTTCCACCCCAAGCAGTGGACCAGAACCCACTCCCACAGCGTCACCACTCAGCGAATACGCCAAGTAGATCAGTTCTCCAGACATGACATCATCCAGTGAACCGGCAAGACTCAGTCCATCCGATCGGGAGCCGCCCGTCACGTCCGTTACCGTAAACCACATGGGATTCCATCCCAGCTCCAGCTGCCAACCCCCAAACTCTTCCACGTTCGTGAATTGCACCGGAATGGTCAGTGTGGAGCCGGCTGAAGTCTCGTGCTCATCGATCCACATAAAACTCATTTCGCCCGGAGCCCCTTCGTCGGAATCCCCATCGTCGGAAGCTCCATCGTCGGAAGCTCCGTCGTCGGAAGCCCCATCGTCGGAAGTTCCCTCGTCGGAAGCCCCATCGTCGGAAGCCCCGTCGTCGGAAGCCCCGTCGTCGGAAGCTCCGTCGTCGGAAGCTCCGTCGTCGGAAGCTCCGTCGTCGGAAGCCCCGTCGTCGGAAGCCCCGTCGTCGGAAGCTCCGTCGTCGGAAGCTCCGTCGTCGGAAGCTCCGTCGTCAGTAGCTCCGTCATCAGAAGCCCCATCGTCAGTAGCCGAGCCGGTGTCATCGACGACGGAGCCATCGTCATCCGATGTGCCCGTGTCGCCTGATCCCGTATCGCCGGAGTCGGTGCTCCCATCCGCATCGTCGCTGCCATCCGCGTCGGCAGTGCCATCCGCGTCGGCACTGCCATCCGCGTCGGTACTGCCGTCCGCATCGGTACTGCCGTCCGCATCGGCGATGCCGTCCGCTGAGCCATCCGAGTCCGCATCATCGGCACCACTGACATCGGCATCCAAATCAAACGCCGTACCGGTATCGGCATCATCCTTCGATGAATCACCACAGGCCAAAAGACTTCCACCAACCAAGAGAACCCAAGCAAACCGCACCATGCGCACGCCTCCAAACAGGTCCCCACCATAGTGGATTCTACAGCCCCAACACAAGCTCAACAATCGGCGGGAGAGCAGCGCTCAGTTGCCATCTTCTTTAGTTGGCCGACTTCCGACGTGCGATCTCGGCCAAGATCAAGCCGAGTTCTCGCCCTACTTGACCCGAGATTGAACGGTTCTCTTGCGCACGACGAATCAAATAGGGAACCACATCGCGAACGGGTCCATATGGAACGTACTTCGAGGCATTAAAACCCGCCCGAGCGAGATTAAACGAGATGTGGTCGCTCATGCCATACAGCTGCGCAAAATGAATGTGGGGGTGACGCAAATCCACCTGTCGATTCGTGGCCGTCTCCACCAACAACCGACAGCTCTCTTCGTTGTGGGTCGCCGCACAAAATGCGATTTCTTCGAGATGCTCTACACAGTAGACCAGCGCCTCATCAAAGTCTTTATCGACCGATTCTTTATTGGTGTGGATGGGCGATACGTACCCCATATCGTGGGCCCGATCGCGCTCTTTTTCCATGTAGGCACCGCGCACCAATTTTACGCCCAGCGTGTAGCCGCCCTCCACCGCTTTCTCATGAGCGGATTTCAAAAAAGCGAGCCGGTCATGGCGGTACAGCTGAACGGTATTGAAGACCGATGGCTTCTGTGTATTGAAGCGCGCCATGAGGGCCTCTACCGTCTCATCGATCGCATCCTGAATCCAACTCTCTTCGGCATCCACATACAAGGCCACATCCATGCTCGATGCCGCCTCACAGATCTGGTGAAGCCGGGCCAACATGCGTGCATGGGTCGCTTGTTCTTCTGTATCGAGGACTGCACCAGAGTTGATTTTCTCCAGCAACGAAAACGGTGCGTAGCCGGTGACCTTGCAACTCACATACGGCACCGAAGCATGGGCATCGGCAAACGCGATGGCCCTCAACTGCTCGGCGAGGTTGGCATCAAACTCATCCTGGGTTTCTTTGGCCTCGACGCCGTAGTCGAGGATGGTGCTCACCCCTTGTTCAGCCAGTGCTGCAACCATGGGCTCCGTTTCTGACAGGTCCTCGCCACCGCAAAAGTGTTCATAAATGGTGGTCTTCAAAATCGACTGAACCGGAAGACCAATCTGCAAGGCCATCTGCGTAATATAGGCGCCAATATCCACGATGGCCGCATTCGACATAATCCGAAAAAGCCAGGCGGAATGCTGTAATTCGCTGCTGTCTTTCCCAGCAAACGCGACCTCTGTGTCGTCGAATGAGACGATGGACATGAACCCCCCGAACGGTGAGAGAACCACCATGAATCCATCCATTATCACAGGCCCAAACATAGAACCTGTACAAATGTGTGCCTTCCCGCAGTTATAGTCATCGTACAGACCCAGGAAAACTCCATGAAGATGCTCGTATCCGCCTTACCCTTGCTGCTGTTGGTCAGTTGTGCCGCCAAAGATAACGAAGAAGTCAGTTGCTCAGAGACCTCCGATGCGGATGAGGATGGCATCAGCGAATGCGATGAGCTCGCGTTGGGAACCAATCCCAACAATGCCGACACCGATGGGGATGGCTTTGCCGATGCGGACGAAATCGACCGAGTGAGCGATCCAACCGACCCCGACGAGCAACCCTATGCTTGCGGCTGGGAGCACAATGACCCAGGTGATCTCGTGTCCACAGGCTCTGAAGTGGGCGACGTAATGGGCAGCATATCCTTGGTTGATCAGTGTGGAGAGATGGTCGACCTGTGGGACTTTTACGGCGAATACCATGTGCTCTACCTCACGGCCGCGTGGTGAAGCGGCTGCACTGTGGAGGCAGGTCGTCTCCAACAATACCAAGAAGATTTCATGGCCGAGACCGGTCTCGAGTTTAGCTTCATCTTCGCCCTGTACGAAGGTGGATCGGGCAATGCCGCCAATGCAGATGACTGCTCAGCCTATGCCGAACATATTGGCAGCCCTTCATTCCCCGTGATGTCAGATGGCCTTGAGCGCTCGGTCGATGTGACCCCCATGACCTTGGATGGTCACCCTGAAATGTGTGCGCTCGCACCCGATATGACCATTCTCGGATGCCATATGGGACATGGCGCTTATGAATATGCCTGGGATGACATCCGGGCTCACGCAGGCCTTTGAACTGAAGGCTAGCCTGCCAGTCCGATTTGCCCTGATTGCCATACTGAGCATGACCGGCTGGGGCTGTTCGTCGGATTCCAAAACTGCGGCCGTACCCAGCCACGAACATTCTGCACACGACCCCCACGCCGATATGGATCACGGGGAATCGGATGAAGACCACGAAGAGCATGAAGATCACGATGGTGATGGTGCCGGAAGTCACGGATCCGAGCACACCGATACGGGTTCAGACCACGGACCGATGGAAATGGGTGGCGACCCACCGCCCCCCAATGAAGATGCCCTCCCCGATACACTCTCGGAAACCGGTCTGTACAGCGACATCGCCTCCAAGACCATCGCCAGCGAGATGCTTCATTATGTGCCGCAGTTTCAGCTGTGGTCGGATGGGGCAGACAAAGCACGCTGGGCGTACATCCCCGACACAAAACAGGTCGATACCGACAACATGAACGACTGGTCGGTGCCCGTGGGTAGCCGGTTTTTTAAGGAGTTCTCGCTCGACGGACGCCGGATCGAAACCCGCTTGATCGAGCGGGTGGGAGAGGGACCACGAGACTTCGCCTTTGTGAGCTATCTGTGGAATGACGAAGAGACAGAGGCCACCAAAGTGGGACCGCAAGGACTGGTCATGGCGTTGGGTACCAACCACGACGTGCCCAGCAAGCTTCAGTGTCTTCGATGCCATGGCACCCATCCCCTGGGGGGTGGTCGACCATCGCGCATGCTGGGCTTTTCAGCCATTCAACTGAGTCACGACGATGCTGGCCTGGCTCTGAGCGATCTGGCAAGGCGCATGACTACACCACTGGAAACCCCCTACACCGTACCCGGGGACCCAAAAACCCAGGCCGCACTGGGCTACCTGCATGCCAATTGCGGCAACTGCCACAACGGAGAACGAGACCGGATTCCACAAGTGGACCTCTCGTTTTGGCTCAACGTCGAACACACCACGGTGGAAGAAACCGACGCGTGGAATACCGCAGTCTCCCAAGCCAATACCATCTTCAATGACCAACACGTCATTGGACGCATCGTGCCCGGAAACCCAGAAGAAAGTGCGGTGATCTACCGCATGTCACAACGCAACAACACAGCACAAATGCCGCCCTTGGCGACCAAGATGGCCGATGAAACCGGTATCGATGCGGTCACCGAGTGGATTCGAAGTCTTCCATGATGGGAACACTCTGCTGGATGGGACTGCTCGTCATGGGATGTGGCGACAAGGATGCACCCCCCAAAGAACCCGATGTAGTGAAGTTCGTCGAGACGCCCGAAGACTCTGGCGAACCACTCCTGCCGAGTTCCTTTGAGGTCACGGGCACCGTCGTCGATGCCGACGACACTCCGGTGATGGAGGCCATGGTCTTGGTGGGTGGTCAAATGGACACCATGGTGTACACGGATTCAGATGGCGTGTTCTCCCTGTGGTTTGATGACAACGGCCTTGGAGACCCAGCCATCGTGGCCGCCAAGCATGGCTACCGGGCAGCAGGCTTTGAGTACTTTCGACCCGATGAGCCGATTTCAATCACCATCGTCGAAGTACGGGCGCCCGACAACCTATCCTACGAATACCAAGAGCCCGGTGATGGCACCGATTCCATGAAGGAAGACTGCAGTCACTGCCACACCACCTTCGTACGGGACTTCGTTCAATCCAAACACGCCGAGGCCACCCGCAACCCCATGCTGCAAGACTTGTACGCCGGCGTGACCCAAGCGTACTCGGACGACTCGAGCTGCACCGATGCTGGAGGGCTCTGGGCGGTGGGCCATGCCCCCGGAACCGAAGGGGAAAGCCAAGCCAAATGCTATTTGGGCGGTGGTGTGCTGCCCGACCTCAATCCACACTGCGGTGGAGACGGCCAAGACCCATGCGATGGGGCAAGCCTGTCCTCCAGTGACAAACCCGATGCCTTCGGAGCCTGTGCGGACTGCCACGCGCCGGGCATCAATGGCGTCGCCGGAGGCCGTGATCTCCACGAAGCCCACGGACTCGCCTACGACATCGGGGTTCACTGCGACACCTGCCACAAGGTGCGGGATGTGGATCTGAGCCAGCCGCCCGGAGTGGGTCAGCGATTGATCATGGGACGACCCAGCGAGCCTGGAGACCACACGTTTGTGTGGGACCCTGTCTATTTTGGCCCACTTATCGATGTTCCGAATGTGGCCATGGGTGGGAGTTACCAACCCAAATTCAATGAATCCACCTTCTGTGCAGGATGTCACGAACAAAACCAAGAAGCCCTGTTGCCCGACGAAGAGCTCGACACTGAGTTGTGGCCCGATGGCCTGCCTGTCCACTCCACATTCTCCGAATGGGAAGCGGGACCGTACAACCAAGAAGCCACCGCCTGTCAGTTCTGTCACATGCCCGCCAATGTGGAGTTGAACAACTCCGTCGACATCTCCACCAAAGAAAAGCAATCCATCGCCTTTGGGTTTCCACGTCCACCGGAAGACAACCGGAACCACACCTTTCGCGGACCCCTCGATGGAAGCCCCCGTCTCATTGATGGCGCGCTGTATGTGAGCATCGACGTGGACCCAACAGCCGATGGCATCGAAGCCACCGTGAGTGTGGCCAACATTGGCTGTGGACATGCCATCCCCACCGGCGAGCCGATGCGCAGCCTGATTCTCTTGGTAGAAGCCGAGGGTGATTGCGGACCCCTTGAGGCCATGGGTGGACTCACCATTCCAGACACCGGTGGTGCGTACGCTGCAGGGTCTGTGGGCACCGACATTACAGCCACCGACACGACCCTTCTATGGCCCGCCGCTGCAGCCATTGCGGAAGCCGGACACGTGGTTCGGGTGGTCCGACCCTCGGGCGTATTCTATGACTACAATGGCCCGGGCATCTTCGGTGGAGACACCCTCGATGCCGAAGACAAGGGCATGGAGATCGACACCCCAATGGGCCAAGCCGTCGTGCTTGAAGTCGATGGCGATGAACTCATCCTGGACACTGCACTGGACCTACAGACCGGCGACCGGGTGTACTTGGGAGATGAGTGGCCCGATGCACCCGAAGATGGTCAACCCGCACTACACCTCGCAGGGCGCGCTGGAACCAGCTTTTCACGGGTCCTTCTCGACTCTGCCGGAAACCGACACGTTCCCCACTACCGTGCGGTCGACATGGAATCCGACAACCGAATCCGACCCGGAGACAATGCGCTCACATCGCACGCGTTTGAGCGGCCCGACGGGTGCGCAACGGGCACCGTGCAGGCCACCGTATTGTACCGTCCAGTCCCCCTCAGCATGGCCTCGTTGCGGGGCTGGGACTCCACCGATCATATTGTGGCCCAAGCCACATCCACCTGGTCGGAATAGACCAACGACATGAGTACACCCACCATCTGGATCGACGGCGATGGCGCACCCGGTGCCTGTAAACAGATCATCTACAAGGCGAGTCAGCGCACCAAGACACCGGTGATCTTGGTGGCGAACCGCTACCAAGAAGTGCCACGCTTTTCGTGGATTCAAGGGGTGGTGGTATCGGGTGGCTTGGATGTGGCCGATGACTACATCGCAGAGCACTGCCAACCCGGTGACTTGGTCATCACATCCGACATTCCCCTCGCCGCCCGAATCATCGAGGCTGGAGCCACCGTGGTTCGGTTTCGCGGAGAGGAACTGACAGCCGTAAATGTGCAGCAGCGGCTCCAAGTTCGCGACTTTATGGACGAGCTTCGGGGCTCGGGCGTCACCACTGGAGGCCCCCCTCCCTTTGGCCCCAAAGACAAGCAGAACTTCGCCAATGCACTCGACAAGTGGTTGGCACGAGTCCGGGCGAAGCAGGGATAAGCGCTACTCTTCGTCGAGCGCATCCACCCAGCCCGCGGCACTGTCCGCAAAGGCATCACAGTAGGGCACATAGGGCTTGATATCGAGCACGGGTGTGCCGTCGATGAGGTCGAGTCCGCGCACATGCAGAACACCACCCTCCACCCGGTCGAGCACCACACAGGAGAGCCCAATCGAATTGGGATGGTGCGGCGAACGGGTCGCGAACACACCCCTGCGCACCCCACCCCGCGGCGGTCGCACCAACGGTCCCCACTTGGGATTCAGGTGCAGGTAGGTGAGCAACCAGATGCGGTCGAACCCTTCGATGTCGCGGAGCGCTTTTTGGGGGATCTGGTCCAAAAACAACTCGACGCGTCCAGGCTCCATGGCCGCATCCCGGCCCCGGCCTTGAATGCCCGCCTGACGCGGTGTGCCATGACGCTCCTTGTACGGTGAGTGCACGACTCCGATGGGCGTCATGCTCACCTGTTCGGGTGCATCGACCACCGTGCGATGGTCGCGAGGCGGTGGCACCGGTTTGTTGGGTGGAAGCGGCATACTCCCCCCTTAACCGCCCCCCCCTTCCCGAAGACACCGCCGGGTGATAGACGACCGCCATGGATAGAACCTGGAAACTGGAAGCCAAGAAACTCGATGAGGCCAAACTGCGTGCGGCGGGCGAGACCGTGGCCAAGGCCTACGAAGGGGTTTCGGTTCGGGTCGAAAAGGAAGACCCCGAGTTCATCACGTTCTTTTTCGATGTCCCCTGGGATGAAGACCCCGACATGGGCACCGCAGCGGTGGAGATCACCGTATATGCGCTCGGTCGCGACGGGTTGATTTTGAGTCTCGAGGCTGATGCCGCCGACAACGAAGCGGCCCAAGACGATGCAGACCAACTGGCAGAAGACTTGGCAACGGAGCTCCGCGCAGAACCCGTCGACGTCTAACAATCGCTTACTTCAGCGCCTCAATGGGGTCTGCCGCACACGCCTGGGTACAGGCCACCACCCGGGCATGAAAGCAGTCATAGCCCTCTTGATTGTGGAGCGAATCACTCATGCAAGCAACCAGCGCGCTGTAGCCCGCACCGTCCGCAAACGGGCCCACCCACTGAGCCCCCGCCTCACCCCGCATGTAGGTGGTGCATGCATGAGTGCAACGCCGCTCGGCCAGTGACTTGAGCACCATGCCCGGTCCGCCAGCCATCATAAAGATCGAAATGGACAACACAACGGCCAAACCACGGTTTCGTTTGCGAAACAGCCGCCCCACCATCCAAGCAGGAGACCACTTCGATGGTTCCTTTGGGGGTGGTGGCTGTGTCATGCACCAACACTATACTTTCCAGGCGACAAGCCTGCGCATATCCCCACCCAAAAAACACCATAGGAGATCCAAAAAACACCCTAAAAGCTGGATTTCAAGAGTGGTGATGGTGTAGTGTCTCACGACCTTGAACCCCATCCACAGCCGAGAGCGCCATGCGTACATCAATCTTTTTCTACCTGACCATTCTCACCGCTTGTGGGGACAGTGCGCCCAAAGACAGCGACACGGCAGACGAAGTGACCAGCGAAAGTGATGATGGCGGGGCTGGGGCTGGTGGTAGTGGGGATGGTGGTAGTGGGGATGGTGGAATCGATGGTGACGTGGATAACGATGGTTTCACGGAAGCCCAAGGCGACTGTGATGATACCAATGCCAATGTAAACCCAGATGCAGAGGAAGACTGCGCTACTCAGTACGACGACGACTGCAATGGCAACACAAACGATGAGGATGCCCGTGGATGCATGATGTGGTTCCCAGATATTGATGAAGATGGCTACGGCGGAGAGGATGCGCTCTGTCTGTGCGTCGCCACAGAAACACACCGCACCGAGAACGATGATGACTGTGATGATTCGGACCCAACCATCCATCCAGGTATCGAAGAAGACACCTGTGATGGGGTGAACAACGACTGTGATGAAGAAGTCGATGAAGACGGCTGGACCGCCTGGTACCCCGATGCCGACGGTGATGGCCACGGCTTCGATGGAACATCGGTGATGGACGACATCGATGATCCGGTCGTGATGGCCTGCGAGGCGCCCGAGGGTGAGAGCGATCATGTCTACGTCGATGTTGGGGGCGACTGCAACGATGACAACGACTCCATCCACCCGGATGCCATTGAAGTCTGCGACGACTTGGACAACGACTGCAATGATTTGGTCGACGACGAATGTACGACTGGGCCCTTTTAAATAAACATCGATGAGCACCCAATGGGTGTGCGACAAATCGAAAATTTAAAGGACTGGAGGCTGTTCGGCGTTAGTCTCCGGGCGTTGCTACCCCTGAGGCCCCATGAACAACAACGATACCCTGCGCCGACTCCGCTATGCACTGGACATCTCCAATGAGCAACTGGTGGCCATGTTTGCCTTGGCGGGCCAAACCGTAACCATCGAGCAGACCCTTGCCTTTATGAAGAGCGAGGGCGAGGAAGGGGCCAAATACTGCACTGATGACTACTTTGGATGCTTCTTGGATGGGCTCATCATCGACCGCCGTGGACCACCACCCGCTGGCAAGCCCATGCCGGCGCCGAGCCATGAACTCAGCAACAATGCCAAGCTCAAGAAGATTCGCATCGCCCTCAACCTGCATGAGGATGTCATGCTGGCCACGCTCACAGCGGGCGGACACCCTATGTCTCGGGGCGAGTTGACCGCTCTGTTTCGCAAGCCACAGCACAAGCACTACCGTGAATGTGGTGACCAGGTCCTCCGCAAGTTCTTGAAGGGACTCACCAAGCGCCTTCGTCCGAAAGACGAAGCCAATCACCCCGAGTAAAGGCGAAGCCATGTCATTCGACTACGAAAAACGCTGTGCGACCCGACTGCTCGATGCCATCGAGAACGGAAGCCTGCCGGCCGACCAAACCCTGCCCCTGCTCACTGATGCCGACCCCGCCTTAGTCTACCTGATCTTTGCCTGGCTTCGGGTTCGCTATCATCCGGGTCATTCCGCATCCGAAGGTGTGCTTGGACGCATCGTTCACCTGTGTACAGAGAGCCCCACTGTGGCCCATATGGCCAGAAAAGGCGAGAAAGACGCCATCGTGATGTGGTTTGAAGAAACCCACGAGTACCGAGACTTCGACCGCAACGAGTTCATCTCCATGATCGTAGAGAAACTCGAGGGCTAGGCTACCGTC
>Ga0315320_10000368_pt1 | contig 36575 bp, 30 predicted proteins | sample M140m21515metaG_FD_203458 | JGI IMG/M metagenome (GOLD analysis project Ga0315320, IMG submission 203458) | Ammonia-oxidizing marine archaeal communities from Monterey Bay, California, United States - M1 40m 21515 | ecosystem: Environmental > Aquatic > Marine > Coastal | place: USA: California... | reverse complement strand
CACATCAACCTTCGCGCTGAACAATGCAACCCTGCGCCAAGGTCTTCGACTCGCTGACCTTGGCTGGAAGGGTGCAATTGAAGCCGATCCAACCCTGAAGTTGGGCGTCAATGTGGCCCACGGTAAGGTGACATACGAAGCCGTCGCAGAAGCGCACGGGCTGAACTACGCACCCCTGAGCTAAACTCCAGATCCCTGAGGCCGGCGCGGAGCATGTATGCTCCACTCATGCGCTGGCGCTCGCTCATCATCCTCTGGATCCTTGCTGGGATGTACCTGATCTGGTGGGTGGGGATGAACCCACTGCCCGATGGGTACCAAAACGAGTACCTCCTCGTGGGCAACGCCTATGACCTATGGGGAGCCCTGACCGATGGAGATGTCTGGCATCTGCGCTGGTACATGTACACCGGCTATTGGCCGTGGGGGCTCTACGCCGTTCCCTGGCCATTCATGGCCATATTGGGCCCAACTCGACTCGCATTGGTGCTTGGCAACCTGATTCATCTCGGGGTTCTGCTCGCGGCCGTCAATCACCTGGGCCGTGCACTCGGAGGGCGGTTGGCGCCCGTGTTGATCCTGCTTTGTCCGGGGGTGTTTGGCACCCTGGTTCGCTTCGAACCCAATCTCGCAGCCATCGCGTGGACGGCGGCCGGTCTGTCAGCACTGGTGGGCTGCCAGGGTTTCGAACGGGCACGGGCCAGTTGGGCCTTTGGGGCGGCATTGGGCCTCGGTCTCATGATGGACAGGCTGACCGTCGCCTTCTTTTTACTTCCTGCGCTCATACCTGTGCTGTATGGCATCAGCCGACGTGGGCTGAAGCATGCAGCCCAAGCTGGGGGCATCGCACTGGTCTTGATCGGCGCCTATTATCGCGAATTTTTTATGCGCCATAGTCACGAACTTCTCAGCCAGGCGGGTACCGGAGAAATTGACAGCTCAGGGACCATGACAGAACTTCCGGCCCTGGTTGAGTGGGCCTACTATCCGTTGACTTTGCTCGACTCGCAGGCAGGACCTGTTCTTGGGCTCCTCATGCTCATGGGCCTGATTGGACGCATCACAAAGCCGCGCGCCATTTTACTGGCCTCCATCGTCGGAGGCGTGGGCTTCTTTACGCTGGTGAGCAAGAATCAGGTCTTTTACACACTTCCTATCTTGGCTCCCCTTGCCGTCTTGGCCGCAACAAGGCCACGGTGGGCGTGGTTTGGGCTCGTCGGTGGGCTCTGGTCTTTTCTGTCCTTCGGAACCGGGACGGTCCCCGGTGGACCCTGGATTCCCGAGCGATACGTCAGCCCAAGACACACTTTGGCCCGACCGCCACTGCCGCTCGATGTCGACTTGCAAGCGCCCCTACAAGCCCTCAGTGGAGAGCAAAATTCCCCACCAGAGCATGTACTCGTCCTCTCGCAAGATCATCGTCTCTTCGAAGGTTTCTTGTTGCTTGCGGTTCGAGAAGCTTGGCCAAACACACCTGCGCGGGGCGTGGTGATGGACCCCCATGGCACATTCGAGATGTTCCATGAAATGGATGCCTTTCTTTGGGTTGGGCCCAGAGGCGAACCATGGCCCAATGCAAATGACATCGAACACGAAATGACAGAAGACCACATGGACCCAGACTCCATGCCACCCGCTCCCCGGGTCGTTCAAGCAGGCGCGGAAGCCTTTGCCGAAGTGAGCCGAACCCCCACAGGTTCCGACCGAGACATTGTGGTCTTCCGCCGACGCTGACGAAGCAGGCTACACTCAACACAGGGAGGGAAGATGCCCAGTGAAGCGAGGCCGGCGGCCACGGTCATCATCATGCGCGACACCGCAGATGGGCCAGAAGTCTTGATGCTCAAGCGATCCGGGCGGGCGGGCTTCTTTCCCAACGCCTGGGTCTTTCCCGGAGGACGGGTCGATGCGGCCGATCACACCGCTCCCACCCGCGGTGCTGCTCTTGGAATTTCAGAGGACGACCGCGCTTTCGCCGTCGCCGCAATTCGAGAAACCTTTGAAGAGGCTGGCGTCTGGTTGGGAGATGGTCAACCAACACAAGAATTTCGAGATGCACTCAACAACCGTACCGAAACCCTGCGTGATCAGCCCGGGCTCACCGCTGACCTCAGCCGACTGGCCTTGTGGGGCTGGTGGGTCACACCCGAGGTCGAACCCAAGCGATATGACACCCGCTTCTTTGTCGCCCTACTCACCGAGGAAGAATCCCGTCACGCCCAGTGCGATGAACGGGAGACGGTGGAACATCGTTGGGTGCGCCCATCGGATGCCGTGGGAGAAGCAGAAGCCGGAACCTTCTTTTTGGCGCCACCGACCTACCTCACCTTGAGCGAACTCGCCGACTGCACAGATGGTGTAAGCACCATGAATACAGCCGCTGGACGAGCAGTTCGACCCATCGTTCCCAGGCTGGATGTAGACGATGGACAATGGACGGTCGTTCTACCAGGCGACCCGAGCTATCCCGCAGAAAACCCGGTCACGGGGCCCACTAAAGTCGAATTTCGAGACGGACGATGGTGGCAATCCTAAGCTTCATACTCACGATGAGCATCGCCAACGGAGGCGTGCCGCAACGGTCGGTTGGTTCCCGTCCTGTCTCCATCAAGCCATCCGCAGAAGTGCGTTCCGATGTATTGGTCGTCAAGCTGTCCGAGCAGCGCGGACTGACTGTGCAGAATGGAACGGTGTTGGGCCCAGGCGACCTTCAGTCCCTGAATCGCTTGCTGGACGGTGCAGTCCCCCTGATCGATCGCACCCCGAAACAACTGCGAGAAGAACGAAAGCGGATCAATCCTTCTGAAACCCTGGCAGATCTCAGCCTGTATCTTCGGATCTCCGGGCCCGATGTGGTGAGTCGTGGGAACCAGTTACTGGCAGACCCCCGTATCGAAACCGCCTATTTGGCCCCCAAGCCTGCGCCTCCCCCGATGGATATCGCTCCCATCACCCCCGATTTCACCGCTCAACAAACCTACAGAGAAGCTGGACCCAATGGGTTTGGCTTCGATGTCGCCCACCGTTGGCCAGGCGGGGATGGGGCCAATGTGGTCATATCGGACATCGAATACGGATTTGATCCGAACCACGAAGATCTCGAGGAACGTGAGGTCTTCGAACTGGGCTACCCGATGGATTGGTACCCATTTCACGGCAATGGTGTTCTCGGAATATTGGGGGCACCCGACAACGGCTACGGCATCACAGGTCTCGCGCCAGCAGCTGACTTGGTCATCACGTCACCCTTTGTGGATGCAGAAACCTACAACGTGGCCCAGGCCATTGTTTTGGCGACAGAACATCTCGATGCAGGTGATGTTCTCCTGATCGAACAACAGGGCTGGGTCGATACGATTTTCTTGCCCGTCGAAGCCGATCCTGCCGTATTCGATGCCATCACCCACGCCGTCGCCAAAGGTGTCGTGGTGATCGAACCCGCAGGAAATGGGGGATGCGATCTGGATCCTCCCGCATGGGATGGATGGTTCGATCCAGAAACCCGAGACAGCGGTGCCATCATCGTCGGTGGAGGCGCATCACCCTCAAGCGGCTACGAGCCACGAAGCTGGTTCCCCATGGGCAGTTGCTACGGAGAACGGGTGGATGTTCAGGGATGGTATGATGGTATTGTGAGCACCTCAGCGGCGGACGGACATCCGACATACACCGATCTGTTCTTCCCTGATGGCGACGGGCGCCAAGCCTATACAACCGCCTTCGGTGGCACCAGCGGTGCGGCACCCATCATCGCCGCCATCGCTGCTGTCATGAACTCTGTGGCCTGGGAAACCCGGGGTGTCCCCTGGGATCCGATTGAACTTCGGGCCGCCATGATATCAACCGGACATCCACAACCTGAATCAGAAAGCCAACATGTAGGCCCCCAGCCGGATCTCCGACGCCTGTTGCGAACCTGGGGTATCCGGTGACCACCCAAGCGAATCACCGTCCAGCAGCAGCCTGTAGTTTGGCGCGCTGTGCCGAATCCAACTCGAGGGCAATGGCCATGCCCGAAGGCACCAAGGCAACCATCTGACCCATCACGTCAATGGCCTCCCCATTGGCCAACTGCAGTGTGATTTGAACCGAATGGTACAGCTCCGTAAGGCTTGGATGAGCAATGGTGACCGCACTCGTATGCAGCGTCGAGTCGTAGTCCTGAACGAACGACTCCTGTGACAAATAGATCATCGTGATTTCAATGGGCTGCACCGTATCATCCACCACCACCATGGGGGGAGATGCGACATCGACTCCCGTTCCACTGATCACCGAAGTGGATACCTGAGTCGGGGTCGGGGTCGGGGTCGGGGCCCGGGTTGGGGTCAAACGACCAGAGGAGGCATCATCTGGGGTCACGGGTTGCTCAGACGACGATGGCAGCCAAGATGGTGCTTCGGCGACAGGAACACTCATCGAGTCCACAACCTTAGAAACTTGTTCCGACACCACCTGTTCGACGGCCTTCTCTCTCATCAAGGGAGTTTCTACCTCCAACGGTTTCTCTGCACGAAGCTTCTCTCTAAGAACGGCCTTGGCAGATGCGGCCTCAGCAGTCTCCTCGTCGGTCAAGCCCAAGGGGTCACCCTCAACAAAGCCCTCCTCTTTTCTGCGGCTTGAGCGCTTTGCATTCATTCGCTCAAGCACAGCGCGAGACTCGACCTCGGTCGCGCCCCCCATCATGGTAGACGAGATTTGTGTGCGCAGTTGCTCTGGATCTCTCTCCAATCGCCGGGAGACACCACCGGTCGCTAAATCACGACGCCACCCATCAAAACGGTCCCGATCGGACATGGGCATTTCCAGTATCTTTCCGACATACCGTGCTGGACCTGCACCCCGGGCCGGCAAGGCCTTATCAATCCGGATCTGACCCATGATTGTATCTTCTTCACCCGCAAGTTCCATCCGAAACATGCACTGGGTACCTTTGGGTATCTTAAGGTCCATTTCGAAGGTGATCCGATCTGCATCCACTTGAATGGTCGCGCCAAAACGAAGCCCCACCGGACTTTGAAGCGCAAACATCAGCTGCTGAGAGCCATCCACAAGTACTCACCTATTCGTACCGAATAATACTGCATAAAACTGAATTTTTACTGGATTGAAGCCCAGCCCACGGTGATCAAACGCCTCAAAACTTGAGACGGATCAAATCATATCCTTGGGTTTGCGGCGAATCGCCACAACACAAAACAAGATCACAGTCCAGCACCCAGAAACCCGCTTGCAGTCGCGCATATTGGAAACCGCACACCCGGATCCCCGGCTTTCTATCACCGAGACTTCTTCTCCAATCAGCGCATCCGCACCCATGGTGACCGCCAAATACACCGCATCCATCGCACTGCGGGAAACATTGATGCTGGCCACAGACCAATACAACTCAACACCGGGCTGGAAGGTCGATACATTCCGGTCACTGATCACAATATCTGCAGCCTCTTCGTCCACCTCAAACACCGCATCAAAGGCGACTGGAATCGCGTGAAGGAGACCCAAGCCATCAATTCGCGTCGGCTCATGCTCCACCGGAGAACCTACCCGAACATACACGGCCAATGCGCTCCCTTTTGACACCCCCGTGAAGTCAGAGACACGAATCTGAAGTCGATCTGACTCGGGGGGCACCACGTATTTGAATTGCACGCCCGCCGGAATGCGTGCATACGCGCCTCCCAGACCCAGATTGAGAAGTGAGATGCGCGATGAGTCCACTCGTTTCAAGTCGATGATTCTCTCGCAATCGAGCATTCCCGTTGCTTGCACGTGGGCGCCCACGGCCCCGTACCCCTCTTCATCCAACCAACCGTCCTCACGCAGAACGTCCGCGGCATCGAGCAGAGAATTCGCCGCGCGTGGCCAATCGATGTGCTTGTCCCAACTTGATACCGCTGCCACCAAGAGTTCACTGGTCACATCTGGTCCCACACGCGGATCGTCGATCAAATTCCAAGCCAGTGACCCCCATATCTGACCACTCCTATGGACTTGACTGGCAAGGTCATCTGGGCACACTCGATCGGGTTCAAGATCGCGAATGGCCACATCCCATCGTTCCGAACGGGCCATGGATTCCGCCAGCAATGGATCGCGATTCAGCAGCATCGCGAAGGCATCTGCGACTCCCTCATTCAGGGCGCCTGGTGTCCAGTCAACGCCGAGCGAATCCGCCCCCATCGACAAGCTGCCGGCCAACTCACGAACAATCGCGTGACCAAACTCATGAATCACCACATCGGAGTCGTAGGCGAGATTAAACCCATCATCGGTGACCCCAAAACTCAAGTCACGCGAGCCATTGTCATCAAAGTCACCGTAAAAGGCATTGGTGAGCGGAAAACCAGTAAAGATCTGCATCGGTGCGACCCGAGCACCAAACCGAGCACCAAACCAACGCGCGAACCGATCGGCGTGAAAATAGGCGTTTACTTCCGCGAAGGGGTCATCGAGTTCGCCCTCTTCAGGGCTCTCAAAGAACTTCCCCTGGGCATTGGCCTTGGCCGCTTGCCGCCATTCATTGCACCGGCGAGTCCCAAACGGTCGGGTATCGATGGTCCAGTCTGTACACTGACTCGCCCACACATAGGGGCCATCCAGATGACGCGAGTGCGGGTCGATCGCAAGGTCAACGGAAATCAACTCACCGGTGACGGGGTCCGGATCGTAGACCCACGCATCCACGCTCCACGAATCCGCCTCGGCGGCCAACACCTCTCCATGCGTCGCATCCACCCAGACTCGCCACGATCCCCCCAAGGCTGAGACCGAAAAACGCCAGGCGAGACGGGCTTCTTGTCCAACGGGGAACACAACGAGTGTTCCACGGTTTATGGGGTCAGCCTGCCACCCAAGCGCCACCCTCCGCGATGCCTCCTCTGAAGAACGAATCGGCACCAGGGTGGCAGGCCCTTTGTTCGGAAGTGCATTGCGGCGATCCCGTTCCATGCCCGTGGTGTCTCGACGGATGGTGGGTACAGGCCCATCATACGGAAGTCCCCCAAAGGACGCCCGTTCGCGCACAACTTCTCCACCCGCCCACTCGATGGACTGTGACTGTACCGACCATTCCGCTGCGGTCGCCGTCAAACATAAAAGGACGCTCAACATGGCTGCAGCCTACCCGGTTTTAGACCCACGTGTGCCCCCGAGCGATGGCAACAAAAAGGGGCCGCACCCTGAGTGGATGCGGCCCCTTGTTTAAACCAGTCCGCGAATCAGTCGCAGGTGTACTCACCCTCTTCGGATGAATCCAACTCGCCCGTGGCCACAGAGTTGAGTTCCCAAGTATACGACCATGGCCATGTGTCACCGTCGTACTCAATGGTTCCTTCAAAGTCATCGACGTCATCACTGTCTAGGTCAAAGACTCGGTCAGTGAGGCGGGTGTACTCGGTGGTATCGTAGCCAGACATGGTGTCATAGACTTCGTCCTCCATCTCATTGGTGATGGAGTAGGCCACTTGATTGCCATCGGCATCGAACGCCCATGTCTCAATCGAATCGAAACCACTGATGGCTTCGTATGAACGGAAGTACGTCAACTTTCCGTCGTCATTGTATTCAGAGGTGTCGGTGTAATCGAACGACCCGTCGAGCCACACCCGACCAATCAACACATTGCCGGAATCATCGTAGGTCCACTCTCCGTTTTGAGAAACATCTCCACGAGCATCATACCAGCGCGCCGCAGTAGGCATGCCTTCTGAGTCCCTGGAATCAACGGCATACGAGTAGTCTTCGCCGTACATATCATCCGTGGTTTCGTCCACTTCCACGTATTCGATCGACTGCGTATCGAGTTGTCCGTCTTCAAAGGTGTTGACCACGTTGATGGTCAAGAAGAGCTCACCAGCCGTACTGTAGTACTCCGCAGCTTGCGTGAGGATGTTGTCGTCCGAGTCGAACGTGAAGGTGTTTTCTAAACGGTACGCCGATTCAATCGCGTCCGCTTCCGTCCAGGCGTCATACAAATAGTAGTCCATGGTCGCGAGGTAGCCCTTGGCATCACACGTCATTTCTGAGATTTCATCGTAGAAGGTGTACACGTCGTCTTCAGCTGAATCCAACCAACCTTCAATCGTGTACGTGTCGAGGGTTTGACAATCCCCATCGTACTCGTTGGTTTGGACGCCGTTGTACCAACCGGAACCTGCATCTGAACCATCGTCATACACCCAACTGGTCATGACCTCAGCGTCTTCGAGCACAACGCGCTCGTCACTGTCCCATTCCGTGGTCTTGTATTCATCGAAGACCGTGTCGCCGTCCTGGTCAAAGGCCTGCATCAAAGAACAATCGGACTTGTCTGCAGTGGCTGCGGTTTCATCACCCACTTCCGTGTCGACATCTTCGATGTCTGTTTCGGTATCGGGGTCCACTGCGTCGCCCTCATCGGCATCGGCACCGTCGTCCGAGCCGTCGTCCGCATCGGCACCGTCGTCCGAGCCGTCGTCCGCATCGGCACCGTCGTCCGAGCCGTCGTCCGCATCGACACCGTCGTCCGCATCGGCACCGTCGTCCGAGCCGTCGTCCGCATCGGCACCGTCGTCCGAGCCGTCGTCCGCATCGGCATCATCGTCGGAAGAACCTTCATCGAGCGAGGGGCCTCCATCGTCATCGCCATCGTCGAGCGCTCCACCGCCGTCCGAATCCGGAGCCGCGCCAGCATCCGAGTCTCCGTCCGAACCGTCATCGGCACCATCGTCGGAGCCATCATCGGCACCATCGTCAGAACCGTCGTCGGCACCATCGTCGGAACCATCGTCGGAACCATCGTCGGAACCATCGTCGGAACCATCGTCGGAACCATCGTCGGAACCGTCATCGGCACCATTGTCCGAACCATCCATGTCCATTCCGATGTCACCCACTCCGGTGTCATCATCATCTTTGGTGCTTTCGCTGCAGCCGACTGCGAGACTGGCGGACAAAGCCACCAACACAAGTGTATTGATATTCATTTTGGTCTCCTGGGACGTGCCCATTTATGTAAATCAACGGCGGTTTAGCGGGCGAGAAGGCCCATGTCGAGCTTTCACCGATGTTATTCAGGAATTGGAACGGCCGTAACAACACTGTATATGACGGCCAAAACCTGACTTTCGTTGCGATAATTATACGCTTGATCCCCACGAAACACCAACAGATCACCGCGCTCGATTCGGTGTGATTCGTCATGGATCGTCACAAAGATCTGTCCGGTCTCACAGCTGACATACTTTCGGGTTCCACGTGCATGCGGGATCCCCGCAAGAAGACCACCAGCGGGGATCTCGAGTCGTTCGATGTCCAATCCCCGAATCGGATCGGGAAAGAGTTTTCGAATCGACACCGATCCCCGCTGGCGTTGGGGAAGTTCTTCCGGCGTGAAGTGTCTGGCGGTTGCTCGTGGGGGGGCCACAAGCTCTTCAATTAGCACTTGGAGTGCACTGGCCAGACGCATCATGACCGAAAGGGTGGGATTGGCCGATCCAGACTCCAGATGGGCCAATGTGGGGCGGGGAATGCCGGCCAATTTGGCCAACTGGGCCTGACTCAACTGCCGAGAATTGCGATATTCCCGAACATTCGAAGCCAGATATGATGATGTATTATCAATCACTCTTTTATATTATCATGTAGTTTCACAACTATCAACATTGATAATATATCAACATTTCAGACATCGTGCCGGCAATCGCCAAGACTGGATAGAAGTCAGCCGTGAAACTTCGTCTTCCGATCACTGAACGCATGGTTCGGGTATTGATCTTTGGGGCAATCTTTGCCTCTGGATGCTTGTATGGGCTCGAAAAGATGGCCCAAACGGTAGAAGTCTCCTGGACCATTGATCCCAAAGAAATCCCCTCCACCATCCAGCCTCACCCCTACTTGCTGTGGGATCTCCCACCTGGGGATACAGAAGTGAACGGCCAGGTGGTTCACATCAACCAGGTTGGTTCTCGGGGACCCGAAACCACGTGGGAGAAGCCATCGGGCACGCGCCGTGTCATCGCTCTCGGAGACGAAGTCGTATTCGGTGACGGTGTGGATCGAGAAGTCACCTTTGTGGTGGACGCAGTCAATGCACTTGGGGGCGCACGGGTTGGGGTCGAAACCTTGCTGTTGGCCGTGCCTGGGTACAGCATCGTGCAACAACGAAACTTGATGGACCTTCGCGGATGGTCACTCGAGCCCAATGTGCTGGTCATCAACGGCCCAGGAATCGATATGGGGGTCGCACCGTATGTCGATGAAGATCTGCTGACTCCCGTGCGCAGCCGAGACAGCCATCGCGCACAATTTGAGCAACTGGCCTCTTTCCGCATCCTCAATCACTACATGCAGGTCACCCGTGGCCAAACCGCGCGCAATCGGGACCACGTGTTCTTGGGTCAGCAAAACCTCAACAAGATGGGCCGACCACGGGTTGGCGTCAATGACTATGCACAGCATCTCGATGCCATCACGGCCGGCGCCATTGAGCGAGGAGTCGGCGTGGTGTACGTCATCTACCCGGTACCCGAAGACCTCAAAGACTCCCATTTGACCGAACGCGTATCGCTGTACAGAACCGCCATGACCGATGTGGCTCGCCGCAATGGAGTCCCCATCGTGGACGGACCGGCGGTGTTTAAAAACAGCGGCCGAGGAAAAGAACGACTCTTCGATTCCGCACGACTGCTGACCGAGTACGGACACCGAAATCTCGGCTACGCCCTTTCGGCCACCCTTCGAAAATGGATGCGGGGGCGGAAGATACTGGGTCAAGGTACCGGAGAAACCATTCCTCAATACCGAGAACCCGCCCTACTGCCGCCTGAAGCCCCATGACTCCCCCACGTCATCGTCTCATCATCGCCCTCGTTGGCGCGCTAGTCTCCCTTCTGACCTTGGAGGCCATTGAGCGGACACGGGCAACCCAAACCCCATCCGGATGGACCCGCAGTGCCGGGGAAGCCGTCGCAACCACGGAACCCGCCTGGCGGATTGGAAACAGCGCATGGCGACTGGGCGGAGACACAACCTGGAGCAGCGATACTCCACACGAACAACTCTACATGCGGCCAGCATTAAGCGAAGATTCACAAATCGGAATGACGCTCTCAACCCACAATGGTTTGCCTCTGTGGGTGTGGCTTGCAGCGAGTGGACAAGTTGCGGCCATGCAAGAGGGTGTGGTCGTCCCATGCATGGGACGAATTCAACCCAACGATGATGTGGAGGCCATTGAACTCAGCCTGGAACCGGATGGCTTGAAGGTCAAACGTGGGAATGCCCAAATGATCTGTCCCGCAGACACACCGTCTCCCGATCCACCCATAATCCGCGCCTTAAATGGTGAAATTGAGCTGCAATCTGTGGGACGAGATCGCCGCTCAGATGGAATTCCGTTGTCCCCCCTTTGGTGGATGTCTGGCTTGATGGGGTTGGGGTTTACATGGATGCTTCTGTTTGATTTGGGACTCAGTATCGTGAGGCGAATCCAGCCATTTCGACCCGAACAGGAAGAGTAAAGCCCGGCGCTGGGTTAGAGACCCTGCAGAGGTACCCATGCTTGCAGTCGTCTCCCCCGCGAAAAAACTTGATACCGATACCATTGGAAGACAGCTTCCTTTCACCCAGCCATCACTGCTGGGTGAGACCGAACAATTGATGGCCACCACAAAGCGTCTTCAGAAAAAAGACCTGCGCGCACTCATGGGCATCTCCGAGAATCTCGCAGAGCTCAATCACGGGCGCTTTCAAGCATTTGAAACGCCGTTTACAGAACACAACGCGAAAGCCGCGGCGCTGATGTTCAATGGAGACACCTACACCGGCTTGGATGCACCTTCTCTCTCGGATGCGGACCTCGAATGGGCACAAGACCATCTCGCGATCTTGTCCGGCCTGTACGGCATTCTTCGACCTCTCGACCTGATTCAACCCTATCGACTCGAAATGGGCACCCGTCTTCAGACTGAACGAGGGAAATCCTTGTATGAATTTTGGGGAGATCGAATCTCTCAGCAGATCGAAGCGCAGTTGAACGACCACGCCAACCCAACACTGGTGAACCTTGCGTCCAATGAGTACTTCAAGTCTGTACAAGCCAAGAAGCTTCAACGGGCCGTACTCACCCCAGCATTCAAAGAGATGCGCGACGGAAAAGCGAAGATGATCAGCTTCATGGCGAAACGAGCACGGGGAATGATGGCTCGATACATCATTGAAAACCGAATCGATCAGCCAGAAGGACTCAAAGAGTTCACCATAGGTGGCTACGAATACGACCCATCGATGTCCGACGATTCCACGTGGACATTCATCCGCTGACGGTACCGATAAACGGCCGCAGCGTCGCCATGACTGAATCTACAGCTTCCAAATGAGTGCAATGACCCGCGCCTGGAATTCGTACATGAGTGGCACCGTTGATCTCCGTTGCTGTGCGGGCAGCGATTTCCGTGTAGCGCCCATCCTCTTCACCACTGATCACCAACGTGGGTACATCAATCTTCGATAGCACCGACCATACGGGATCGGCAGCACCCTGCCCCATACCCCGAAGCGAACCCGCCAAACCTACGGCCCGGTTGTCCTTTCGGCGGTCTTCCATCGCCACCCGAATGGCCACCGGAATTTGCTGCTGTGACTGAATGATGGGCTGCTCGGCCCAGTGCGACTGAAACCACGCGACCCCAGACTCTTCTATTCGACCCGCAAGTGCCTGATCGTGCGCCATTCGTTCCGACCGATCGACCGGACTTTCAAGGCCAGGAGACGCGCTAATCAGGACCAAACCCCGAAGTCTATCGCCCAATATGGATGCCACCCGGAGCGCCACTCGACCCCCCATTGAATAGCCCATCACAATCCAGCCTCGATCCGCCTCACACCATTCGGCACACTGCGCAGCGACCGTCTGGATTCGATACTGTTCTCGGTCTTCTGGCGCGGGCGAGTCCCCGTGCCCCAACAGATCCGGGGCCAACACCGTACAGGACAATCCGTCTGCTATCGGGGCCCAATCAGACCCAGAACCGGTGAAGCCATGAATCGCAAGCACCCCGACGCCCTCCACCCCTGTACGCCAGGCGGACGCCGAATGAGTCTCTCCTGCAATTGTCCGTCGAATCTTCATCGGGCCTTCCATATTGTAATCCCGACGGGTTCGAAACCACCGAGCACCCCATCTCGTAAAACCGCAACAAAACCATGGTTGGCCAGCATACGAATGTCCGCCTGAGATGGCCCGTACAGTGGCGCGTGTGAAACGACCACATACAGCTGCCGAGGAACCCCCGGCCCCGATGCGGTGGCCGGCTGGTCCCGGGGTTTGGCTGCACGGTGTTTCCACATGGTGAGCGATGATGCATTCAACCGAGAGTCGGATTCAATGATTCGGGTGGTGGGGAGTGGCAGGGTCGCTTTTTGATGGGTGCGCATGGCATTCAGATTGAGCGAACCCATGTCATCCACCACCACCGTCAAGCTCGGTATGTCCCCTGCATTCTCTTCCACATATTCCGCCACCCGCTTCGACAACGGGATGCGGTGAATCGGAGGATTGGCCAATGGTAAAAACCGCCATCGAGGGCGAGTAAGGTCAACATAGGCTTGGTAGATCCCGTTCTTGGTGTTGCCCATCAAATCCTGTTCGGGAAGCGTAAGAACCGACCAATGATGTGGAACACGCGCACCACCCACAGCAAAGGGTACCCAACTAAGTTGATGAACAAGGCCGACTACAACCGCAACAGGAAGCGACCAGCGAGCGATGGCCGGCCAACGCAGCAGAGGCCACAGTGCAACCGGTACCACCAAACCCAATCCAGGAATTAGATATCGGCCCGCCCGATAAGGCAACACGCCCAACACCAGCGCGCCGCATGCCAACGCCACCAGCGACCATCTCACCAATGGCGGACTCTTTCTCGTACAGGCAAAAACAGCACCAAACAGGAACAAAACCAACAGTGGTGTGGACATCATCCGGGTGAGTAGAACCGAAGGATAGAATGGCCACCCATACAAGCCCGACACTGGATCTCCATGAAATTTCTGGGCCAGGTTGGCCGCCAAAAATTCCTGCATATTGGGCAAATACGTCCAGTACCAAGGCCCTGCAATCAACACACACAAGACGGCACAAAGACCCACATTGATCATTCGATCACGGCCCCCGACTGCCAGCCAATCTCGGCGAAACCGAGACACCAAAACCAATCCAACACACAGAGCGACAGCTGACCAAAAACCAATGGTCAACCCGAAAGCGATTCGCCCCGCAGCTCCCGCCGCCACACACACCGGAATGGCCAGACCTGCACCGGCCACGAACCAGCGAAACAGAGGGTGAACCACAGCATCTTTCAATGTGAGACTGATTGCAAGCACCGCAACCGGACCCAGAAAAAAGGCGAACGACCACTTGGTGAGCAATCCCAGCCCAAGAAATACACCAAAAAGGACACTGGGAACACGCTTACGGAAGCCATCTGAGGCCGCATAGCTGACCACAGATGCGACCACCAAAGCCGCAAGTGGAACCTCTGTGTAGTACTTGCCACGAATGTGAATCGACCAGACCACAACTGGGCCGAGAACGGCGGCGGCGAGGCCGGCCATCGCACCACCCAACGGGCGAACACCGAGAAACAACGCGAGACACAACAGCCCCAAAAATGGCCAAAGACTCACCAAGGCCGCATGAAGAGTCGTCTCACCAACCCAGCCAAAATGAAGCGACGTGAGCGCCGGAACCAACGGTGGGTAGGGCGCCCCTGCAGAGCAAGGCTCACCCACCGAACCATCCCCATACAGACACAGTGCAAGACGAAATAGCCCCGCATCGTCGTCCCAGGTTTCCAGGGCCGTGTGCACATCCAGCCATGCAAGATGTACAACCACAATCAGCAGGGTGAGCAATACCGCCAACCCCAGTCCACCATGGGGTGAACGCTCCCATCGCTCGCGAAAACCTGTCATTGAGGGACCGGCCACCCAGCCTTTCCGGGACCCACCCCTTCGACTTCAGCACAACGCGGTTCGGTCTGTAGGCCATCGGTACTCGTGCCCGCAATCAAGGCCTCAGCGACCACGACAGACAGCGCCTTTACACCGGACTCGCCGGGATGACCATGGTCCTGAAAGCCCCAGCAGTCACGGGTATTCAGTGCGTGACCCGCAAAAATTACCCCTGCGGGCTCCAGCGTCTCCCGCCAACGACGATCCAACCGTCGAACCACACCCAGGGCATCCTGAAGTCGGCCGGGATCCTCTATCGCCGTCACACTCATGCCCTTGGCCGTGGCCTGTGCAACGATGGTCTGCAGGTCTGCCATCATCTCGTCCACCGGCTCATCCGTCGTTCCGGGTGCATACCGGGGACGTGTCCATGGGGCGACGATGCGACGAACCACCAGATAGGTTCTCCAGTTTACATACGGAGCGCCCGCTCCCGGCTGAAACAGCTGCTTTCGGGATTCAGACACTTCCTGTTGGCGAGAAAGGTTGTGCGGAATGTTGAAAATCACACCATCAAACGCGTACTGGGTTCCCAGTTCATTCCACCGGGCCAACATGTCAAAGGCGCTTCCCCCCGGGATTCCAGCGTTGACCACCTCTACTGCAGCCCCCCGAAGACGACCCAACTCTACCTCGAGCTGATCGGGCAGGGTCTTTCCCTGGGTCACCGATGTACCAAACATCCAACTATCGCCCAGCGCCAAATACCGTTCCGAACCCTCCGGAATGGGCCTCATCAACTCTTGATCTTCTCTCAGGCCCAGCGAATTGGTTCGATACTTGTACGGATACGTGCCATCGGTTGCATGCTGATCGCTCGATTTCCGCACATAGACACGCCCCCCCAGCAATTCAATCATGCCCTCCGGGTGCTCCCAGGCGAACAGAAGATCGGACTCCGCCACAGTCACGCGCAGCACACCTTCAAGCACGGCGAGCACAAATACCCCAAAGAGGGCAGCGCGGATACGGGAGTTGGCAAACATGAACAATCCGATACGAGAACTTACCCAGAATGGTATCCGGTTCGGGCCCACGTTTGTGGTCATCCGTGTCATCTGTACACAATGGAGATAGGACCGCCGGCCAGGAGTCTTATATGGCTGACAAGTTGATCCGCGGAATTCTGGGTGATGGTGTCGCGCGTATGTTCGCCATCGATGTTTCTGGCATCGCCGAACAAACCCGTCAATTGCATTCCCTGCGGGGCGATGCCGCCCAATTGGCCGCAGAAGCTGTCGTAGCGTCGATGGTTCTGTCGGGGCACATCAAAGGCGAAGAGCGCGTGAGTCTGCAACTTCAATGCAACCGACCCAAAGCCGCATTCATTGCAGATGTAGATGCCTCAGGGGGCGTTCGCGCACGATTTACACCCGACCTCGTGACGCTCGATCACGACAAAGGCATCGAGGGAATGATGTTGGCCATCAAGTCGCTGCCTGGACGCGAGCTGTACCGGGGGGTCACGCCTGTGGAGAATGAATCCATTTCTGAAGCCCTCACCCGCCATCTCGGCGTAAGCGCACAGGTGGATACGATTCTGAATATTTCAGCCGTTATCGGACCCGATGGGGAGATCACCCAAGCTGGCGGAATCGTGATCGAGCGCCTACCGGTACCCGAGGTCCGAGAACTGGAAGCCTCGGCAGAGTTTGTGGTCGCTTTCGACCCCGTTCGGGACATGAGCATCCAAGAACTGCTTCAGGCCGTCACCGATGGGACGCTGCAGGGAGTACCCATCAAAGTCTTGGAAGAACAAGATGTGAACTGGCGATGCAGCTGCGGACAAGAACGGGTTGAAGCTGTCGTGGCTTCTCTACCCGTTGAGGAGATCACGTCGATACTAGAAGAAGATGGCAAAGCCGAAGTGATCTGTCATTTCTGCAATATTGCTTACCAGATTGGACCTGAACGACTGGAACAAATGGTCGTCGCCAAAACACCGGAAGACATCCACTGAGTCTCTCTTCGAGATCACGCCAAATCAATGAAGGTTGTTCCACTCCCAGCGCGGGCGGCAGTCCAGTCCACGGTCAACCGACCCGAGCCCCGCAGCACCCAACGGGCGTGTGTTCGGGGCCCACGCGAACCCAGGCCTGGGTAGATGCTGTGCTTTGCTGGCCCAGCCTGTAGGCTTCCCCATCCGTCGAGGTGTCCCAAAGTCTGGGTCAACTCGCCTTCAACACGATGGAGAGTGTCGCCCAAGTGAGCATCGATGCGAATGGGTGGGACCAGCTCCAAGGTCTCTGCGTGCACCGATGCAGCGGTGGGTAAGAAACCAAGATTTTCAACCACCGCATCCACAACAGTGGTGTCCCCATCGGACCGGGTGACCAACTGAACCCGAAGTTGGGGCGTCGCAGCCAGCATCCGATCGGCAACCGTCGCACCACGAGCCACTTCCGCGGCCAACAGCGCTACGGGAGGATTGCGAACCGTGCGCATGTAGTCAATTCCCCCCACTTCGATCGCACCGAGTTGCGGATGTTCGAAGGAAGACCATTCACATACGGCATTGGGATCCTTGGAAAAAGCGGCCACCAGCGACCGGACTATCGCTGGGTCAGGCTTTCGGAAAAACTCTGCCGGCTTCTCGATCTCGACGCCTGCAAACCCGTAGGGATTCCACAATTCAAGCGTGTAGCCCGGAATCCCAAAGGTGGTGCTCAGGGTGTCACTCCACACGCCCACAATGGCCGTCTTGGGATCGTATACAAAGTCAGGATTGACCTTGATCACCCGATACCCTGTGCCTTCAACTGAGGCGGTTGCCAAGGTTTCAAACAAGTTGATATCTGCCGTCGATAACGGGCTCGGATCCCGGTAGGGCTGCGTGAGAATACACCCGGTGTACGTGTGATTGCTCAACGCCACAGCAATGTTCGTGCGGGCATGAACCGCATCGACCACGGAGCGACTTTCGGGCTCACTGATGGGGTACGCACCGCCATCCATCCCAAACATACTGAAGGGTTCCCAGCTCCCTGGAAAATTTCGGTTCAGATCCAGACCAAATTCGCGGGGAGCCTCACTCCAACGCACCCCGTCCCAGTGCTGAAATGATCCCTCACTGCAAAAGAAGAATGCATCCGACGGATCATCCTCGAGGGTTCGGTGACGCATCCACATCGGCAACTCCGCGTCGGCCACCCATGGACCCGCGGGGTGCTTCCACCGCATCCAACGAATCGCACCATCTCCGGTGAGATCAGCGGGACGAAAGCCCACAGCATGCGTGCCGGGCTTTTCTGGACGAAGGCTCGACCGAATAAACGGAGAGCCCTCGCACATGGCTTGAAACCCATCCGGGCTAATACACGGGGCCACATAGGCGGTACGACCACGAAACTGAGCCATGGTCTCCGTATCGCCATCAGCCAGACGCTCCGCCCACCGAGACAACGTATGAAGAGAGGCCATTACACCGGTCCACTCTGCCGCATGAGTACCACCATCCACCCACAACGCAGGCTGATTCTCTGGGTGGCCCTGTTTGTCACCAACAGTCACCAAGAGAATGGGTCGCCCCTGCCGACTTCGACCAATTTCTGTCAGCGAGAACCACCCAGGGTGGGCCTCGACCAACTCCGCACACCACCCCTCCAAAGCCGGAAAATCAATGTACGTCTCTCCATTATAGGCCATCCAAGCCATCTAAACCTCCCAACCACGACGTGCGTCGCACTGTCTGTCTGGCTACATCTAGCGTGAGAACACCCATGCTGACACCCCCACCACACCAGCTTGATATCGAACCGGCTCGTTTGGCCGCTCGGGCAGCGTTCGTTTCGAACTTGAATGCGCCCGAAGAAGAAATTCCACTGGATCGGGCCATCGCGTGGATGACGGCAGAAGAACGTGGACTGGACGGCATCGATCCCCTTATCGATTCGCTCGATGAGATCGCCCGCGATTTGTTTATCCCTTCAGACACGAACACTTTTGAGATGGTCGCTCGAATCAATCATCACCTGTTTGATGTCCATGGCTTCTCCGGCAACGAAGAAGCATATAGCGACCCCAACAATTCGCTTCTCGACTCGGTGCTGAACGAACGCAAGGGCCTGCCGATTTTGCTGAGCTGTCTGTACATCGAGATTGCGCGGCGAGCGGGTCAGCTAATTCAGGGAATTGGATTCCCAACCCACTTCTTGGTCTCGCCTTATGCCGCGACCCCTCGGTTTTTTATCGACCCTTTTCACAAGGGACGTATTCTCCGTTTTGATCAAATGGAGCCCTGGTTCAACCGCATCCTAGAAGAGTCCGCTGGCCGCTTACCTCCCTTGTCATGGTGGCTAAAGCCGGTCTCAACCCGCCAAATCCTGGTACGCATCAACAACAACCTGAAAGCCTCGTACCTACAGCGCAATGACTTGGATGGCGCCTTGCGGTGCGTAGAACGGTTGTACATCCTCACACCCGATGCCCTCGAAGTCCGTCGTGACCGAGGATTGCTGCGCCTCGAGGTCGGCCAAGAAGAGGAAGGAGCCAAGGATTTAGACGCCTACCTTGCAGCCCGAAGCTTTGAGGCTCCACCCTCTGATTGACAGTCCTTGCTCTGCATCGCACAGTGATGCAACGAATGAGAGAAAGGGGGATGAATGGGCGAGGCGGTGAACACCGAAACCTCGGTACGTGCAGTGTTCAGTCTGGCTTGGCCTGTCATGATCTCGATGCTGTCGTACACCGCCATGAGTGTTGTCGACACCCTCTTTGTCTCTCGACTGGGGACCGAACCTCTAGCCGCCGTTGGACTCGCCAGCATTCTCGTCTTCTTCTCGCAAAGCTTCGGCGCAGGCCTAATGGGTGGGGTCCGAGTTTTGGTATCCCAAGCCACGGGGGCTGATGACCACACCCGGGCCCGAAAGTTTGGCTGGCAAGGGCTGTGGATTGCATTGCCTCTGGGTGTGGCCATGTCCTCACTCAGTCTTCTGCCGCCCAGCATATTCCATGTGCTCGGCGCCACAGATGACGTGTCCATTTTTGCTGACCAGTTTTTCAGCATTCGGGTATTGGGCGCACCCCTGGTTCTGATCAACATTGCACTCAGCGCTTGGTTCCAAGGACGGGGAGACACCAAGACTCCCATGCGCTCCACACTGCTTGGTAATGCGGTCAACATCGGACTCGATCCTCTGCTGATTTTTGGATGGTGGGGCTTCCCTGAACTCGGTGTGTCTGGGGCGGCCACAGCCACGATTGTTTCCTTGCTCATTCAAGTGATCTACTTGTCTCTTCAGATCCGGCCACACCTGATGAATAGCCCCAACTCATTGAATCCTGAATTGCAGGCCGACATCTGGCGATTGGGAACCCCGATCGGTGTCCGGTACATGTTGAATATGGGCAGCTTTGTCGTGTTCTCGTCGATGATTACCTTGGTGGGCGCTGTCGAACTGGCGGCGCACATCATCGTGGTTCGAATCTGCTCGGTAAGCTTCCTTCCCGGGCACGCGGTCGGAGAAGCCGTGGGTGTACTGGTTGGACAATTTATTGGCGCCAAGCAAATCCAAAATTGCAGACCAGTGGTGGGCTCCGCGCTGAAGCTTGCAGCCGGAATCATGGTCTCATGGGGCCTGATCTTTCTTACACTCCCCGCCATCCTTATCGGCCCCTTTGATGCCGAGCCGGCTGTGGTCATCGTGGCCCAAAAATTATTGATGGTGGCCGCCATCTTTCAGCTCTTTGATGCCGTAGTCATGGCCACATCTGGTGGACTCAATGGCGCAGGCGATACACGCTGGGTGATGCTCGCCTCACTCGCGTGCGCCTGGTTCATCAAGGTTCCAGCCGGCTATTTTGGGGCCTTTGTTTTAGAGCTTGGTGCCGTCGGAGCATGGATGGGGTTCACGCTGGAGCTGGTGATTCTTTCTGCCCTGTGTGCACACAGGATTCGAGGTTCCCGTTGGCTGGAAAGCGCCGGGTCGCAGCAGACGCGATAGAAATACGAAACTGGAGGCTTCATGTCCGAAGACGATCGCTGGTCTGATGTCATTCATCAAGTGCTCAATGCCCTCGATGATGCAAATGTCGACGACCCCAGCACCCGTGTTGCGCTAGCCGATGGCGTCAGAGAGGCGCTGGAATCGTTGGGCTCCACCATGGACATCAACATTGAAGTCATGTCGGCGGACGACCTTGATCCTTCCGTGGAGACCATGGGTGTGGAAGTGGTCGATGGCGGAAGAGACCCCGACACCCCCCCCACGGAAGGTAAAAAACCATCGTTGCGCATCGCAGAACCATCCACCAACGATGACCCCGACCCACAGGCTGATGCCGCTCCATACCGGACACAGGTAAAGGTCATGCAAGGCGCACCCCGGGCTGGATATATGCACAACCCCGGCATCACAGGGTTCGGCGAGACGGGCTGGATTGAAGTCGCCAATACGGGTGAAGCGGAAACGACATGGCAAACGGTGTACCAAGGGCTCCGTCCACGGCTTTACCGGGTGGCTTGCTTGCCCGGTGGACGGCTGGACGTCACCGTGGATGGCGCACAGGTCGAGCGCTTGTGCCCCGGACAATCCATCGACATCGAAGGAATGGCCATCCGTGTCACAACCCCGGATGAAGAAGGTTCTGGAGTGTATGGTCCGGTGATTTTTGGAAGAGGTGAAGAATGAGCTGGACCCTTACAACACTCAACGTCAACGGACTGCGCTCCGCAGTACGGAAGGGCTTTACGACCTGGCGACCAAAAGAGAAATGTGATGTTCTGTGCCTTCAGGAACTTCGTATGCAAGAGGATCAGATGGAGAAAGACCATCGCCCGCCCCGCGGCTGGGACAGTGTCCGTGTGCAAGCCGAGAAGAAGGGCTATTCTGGGGTCGCTGCATGGAGTCGCCTGCCTGTGCTGGAGTCAGGAACAGACATGGGCCTGGACTGGGCAGACCGTGAGGGTCGCTGCTGTTGGCTTGTCGTGGATGCGCCAGGCATCGGACCCGTGAAGGTGGTGAGCCTATACATTCCATCGGGCAGTTCTGGTGAGTTGCGACAAGGGATGAAGGATTCCCTCTTGGAACATTGGCTGATGAAGACCGGTGAAATGCTCGACTCCGGCATGCCGACGGTCGTCTGTGGCGACTACAACATTGCCCACACCGAAATGGACATCCACAATCCCCGCTCAAACAAGAAGAGCTCTGGCTTTCTTCCGCATGAGCGGGAATGGATGGACCGCTTGTTGGCACAAGGATGGGTCGACGTATTCCGTGCGGTCAATCCCGATCTGCAAGTCTATTCCTGGTGGTCCAACCGTGGACGTGCGCGCGAGCTCGATCGCGGTTGGCGACTCGACTACCAAATCGCCACGCCGGACTTGGCTGCTCGGGCGGAGAAAGCATGGATCGGACGAACGGCCGGACTGAGTGACCATGCACCGGTAAGCATCCGCTACCGCTAAGCACCCAGATTATTTCCGGTACTTGGCCTTAAACAACTTGGATGCAACCCCAAAAATTGCAGAGGGAACACCTTTGTTGTTGGCCAATTGCTGCAGATCCTTTTTCTTCAGGGTCTTCATGATCTTCAGTGCAATCGAACGAGGACACTTGGGATTGTTCACCAAAGCGACCTGAACCGGGTACTTCCGGATGAACTCCTTATTCTCCGCAATCAACCGGACCACTTCGTCGTTGAGGTTCTTGTTCCCCGCGAAGGCTGAGACTTCATTGGGCGTCAGTCGTCCCGACTTCACCACCGCTGCGGCGACAATCTTATTCGAGTCTCGAATCAGGATTTTTCTTGCGGACATGTTTCCGGTATACGCCAACTTGATCTTCTTACCGACCGTCATGTCTCGCAGCTGCTGCTCTATAGAAAGAAACTGCTCTTCTTCCTCGACCCCGGTTCCCCCCTCTCCTTCCTCGTTCTCTTGGGTGAGATCCCATGAAAAATCTTCCACGCCATCGTCAAAGTCAAAACTAAAGACACCAAACGCTTCCTTGTCGGTCTTCATCGTGTCGAGATTGAACATGTCGAGTTCGGGTTCGGCCATACCCTCTTCAACAGGCGGAGGTGCAGGCGATTCAGTTGGAGGCGCTGGCTGTACCACTTCGGGTTTCGGTTCTACCCCAGGCTCCGGCTCCGGATCATCGCTAAACAAATGGTCGAGCGCATTCGCTGTGGGCTTCTTCTCGGCCGGAACAAATGGCTTCTCCACTTCCTGGGCCTTGATTGGCCGAGAACCGGAAACCGTCGGTAAGGAGTCATGCAGCCGAAGGAAGGCTTCTGCATTCTGGATCAAATCTTCCGAGCAGTGCTCATTGGCATGAAGTTGAGTGTAAATCGTGGGCGTCATCAGTAAACGCTCTTGATTCCGTACAATCGCTTCACACAAGGCTGGACCCGCTCGAGCGGCAATCATCTCGACTGCGCGATCGGGAGTATTGCGCAACTGCATCAGTCGCTCATCGAGCTCCGGGTCTGGCTTAAACTGGGCAATAAATTCCAGAATCTTGCCAAAGGTAGATTGGGAAACTCCACTCAAAACCTGGGTCACAGGCATGGTTGAAATGGTCTTCCGTGCAATCTTTGCGACCACCCGATCCTTGTCGACTGCCAACACATAGAGCAATGCCAACTGCACATCTGCTGTGGTTGGAATCAACCCCTTTGCGACTGCAATCTTGGCAGAGCGGGGTGCCGAAGGGGCCACAGACTTCTGCAACGGCTTTGGAATCAGCAATTTGTCGTATGGGATCGCCATACATCGATGCTACCCCATGATCGGTAAAAACCGCACCTTGGGACATGCCTCTATTCAGTGATTTCGTTCCCAGAGAATCCGGAGGCCCATCAGGGTCAGATGCTCATCATGGTCATCAATCTCATCGCACGCACCACCAATTAGACGGGCCAAACCGCCCGTGGCAATGCATCGAGGACGTACTGCAAACTCATCTTTACAGCGGCGCGACAGTTCATTCACCAGACCGACATAGCCCCAAAAAAGACCGGACTGCATACTCGCAACCGTGTTGGTTCCGATCGCCCGTTCCGGACGCTGAAGGGGCACCCGAGGAAGTTTTGCGGTTCGCGTAAATAGTGCATCGGCCGAAATTTGATAGCCCGGCGCAATGGCGCCACCGATGTAGTCTCCTTGGTCACTTACACAATCGAATGTGGTGGCCGTTCCAAAGTCGACAACAACCAAGGGACCACCGTAGTGCTCAAAAGCTGCGACTGCATTTACAATCCGGTCCGCACCCACCTCTCGGGGGTTGTCCGTACGAACCTTCATACCGCTTTTGATGCCTCGTCCGACTACGAGTACGCCACAGTCCAGGTAACGCCGTGCAGCCTTCTCGATGGCGTACAGCACACTCGGAACGACACAGCACACCGCCACTCCCTCGATTTGATCCTTGGTGATGTTTTCGTGCTGCAGAAGCTGCAACAACGCCAGCCCAAACTCATCGGTGGTGCGTACTTTGGTCGTGACACGCCAAAGGTGAATGACATCGAGACCGTCCAAAGCCCCGATCACCGTGTTCGTATTTCCAACGTCAATTCCAAGAAGCATGGCGGCCTTTAGCCTCCAGACGGACTGCCGCCAAGCAGGTGAACATCACCCGCCAACACGGCTTGACCATCGATCAGCAGGGCCCCATCATCGCGAACATCGGAGGCCAGGCCCTCTATTGAGCCCACACGTACCCGCTTGCCCAAAGTGTGCGACCGGTCTCTCCATTGATCCAGACTCGGCGGGGAATCGGTATCAACCGCCTCTACTGCGGCAACCAGTTGGGCCAACAGGGCCGCCCTATCGATGGATTCTCCGCGCAGAGAAGCCAAGGAAGTCGCATCGGGTAGACCGGGAAACGTACGTTGATTGACATTGATCCCAACCCCAAGAACCACAAAACGAACGCGCTCCGCCTCCGCCGACAACTCAGCCAAAATCCCCCCAAGCTTCTGGCCCGTTGGAGACATCAGATCGTTTGGCCACTTGACCCGACAATCCAACACGTCGGCCATCGCGGCTGCCCAGGCCAACACACACACGGGTGCCAGCTGAGGAAGAATCGTGGGCTTCAATACCACACTAAACAATAGGTTCTGCCCATGCTCGGCCTCCCATTGACGACCCAAGCGACCACGACCTTCATCTTGTACATCTGCAACGACGACAGTGCCCGCCGGGTGTGGGGAGGTACTTGCAATCTTTCGTGCCTCCACGTTGGTGGACCCACATCGCTCAAAAAAATGCACCGGTCTCCCTAAGCGCCAAGCCAAGGTGTGGCGGCCAAACCCGGCCTCATCCACCAACCGATACCCTTCACCCGCTGTACCTTCGATACACACGCCCTCCGCGCGAAGCTGCTTCACGGCTTTCCAGATCATGGTCCGGCTTACATGAAAGCGCTCGGCCAAAGAGGCTCCGTTTGCACCGCCGTCGCCTATTGCGGTGAGCAACGCTCCGTAGTCCATCAGTCTCCCGACTCGCAATCAGGATGGGTGCCTTGCTCCGTAATGACCTCAAGATCGATGTCACTCGCATCACCCGTCACGCCCTTGGCGGCAATTGCAATGCAGTTTGCAGACGGATCGTTGCTGCACGGTTCACAGGGAATGCCCAAGTTCTCAGCCAAATCACATCCCACACTCTCACCACCGAATTCTGGAAGAATGTTTACGAGTTCTGTCATACCCATCACGGCATGGTAGGTCAGTCCGCCCAAAGAAAGCACATCCGATGCGATGGTTCCTTCGAACCCAATCGAATCGAACCGCAATTGGCCGCCCATCGCCCCAAAGGTGAAATCTTCTTCGCCCCCCATGACCAATGGTAGGTCTGCGAGATCCACATCCACAGAAATCGTACGGCCACACATGTCCTGAGCAATGGTCGAGGCGTTGGGCTTCCCGATCGCGGCGACCACACTCGCTGAGGTTCCATCCACCGACTTAAATTGAACCAAAACGTCACGGGTAAACACCGAATTGAGCAAGTCTCCCGCATTCTCACCAATGATGTATTCACCGGCCCCGAAGTTCAGAACGAACGTACTTTGTTCGAGTTCCGCACTCGCTTCGAGCGGTGCACCATAGTGAGAGGTTGTAAAAGTGATCTCAGGCTGCCCAAAGCAGTAATCCAAGACCATGGTGTACTCGGTGGACGGCGAAAGAAGGCCGGAGGGGGTGAACGTTACCGTCATGCCATCCTCAGACAGCGTGGTCTCACCAGCCACATCCGTCACAACTGAAGCCTCTTCGATGGCCCCTGAGAGTCGAAACTGGATCGGATCTCGGTAATAGTGCGCCATCGAACCGGCTGCCGGCACCGTCTCACTGACCGTCACATCACAGGTACGAACATGCACCTCTTCGCCCGGCATCATGCCGCTGTCGGTCGATGTTGATGTGGCTTTGTTGCACCCCAAGAGGAGTGAAAACAAGAAGATCTTTCGGTGCATATTGTCCATAGGCATCCATGGTATCAGGGTCGTCGCATCCCTGCCGCCCAAGGTCGTGGTATGTCTGAATCATGCTCGACCCTCAACACAGCCTTCGTCTTGACCCTTCCACCGTGATGATGTGGCGGATGCAACGATTCATTCGCATGCTAGTGGTTGGCATCCCAATGATGATCGCCATTGGAATTGCAGCCTCTACAATGATGCGTACAGAGTTGGTTGTGGTTGCCGTCATGACATTGATTGCCATGAACTTTGTCTTCTCCCTCTTCTGGCCGTCCTTTGAATACAATGCCTTCCGATACATGGTTCGGGAGGACGATCTCCTCGTCCAAAGCGGGGTCATCTTCCGGCGATGGTCATCCATTCCGCACAATCGGATTCAACATGTGGATACCCGACAAGGCCCCGTTGAACGCATCTTTGGACTCTCCCGCCTGTTGGTGTTTACCGCGGCCGGAATGAGCGCAGACGGCTCAATACCTGGTCTCGCAACCGAAGATGCAGAACGACTTCGTGATCAGCTCTCTCGACGCGGGGGAGATGATGGGGTCTGAGGACAAACCCGAAAACAAATCGGGCTCCATTAAGGACGGACCAACCGTCAAGATCCCGGTCAGCGAGACGGAGACCGACCTTCCAACCGAGGAGGTCGCACGACCCGACACCGTTGAGTTGGATGACCCGCCCACGCGTATTCGTCCGGTCCCTGCGACATTGACCATCCCCATCCCCGATCCAAACGATCCGGGTCCAGAGTCCACGGTCGGACAATACTTAGAAGATGCGGAGCCCGAACAGACCATTGGCATCTACTTGAAGCCCGAAGCCCCCCAGGCTGAAGAAACCATTGGCATCTACTTGAAGCCCGAAGCCCCCCAGGCTGAAGAAACCATTGGCATCTACTTAGAAGACGATCTGGGCGAGGCCGAGAAAACGGTCGGGGTGTTCCTTGAGGACGCACCGCCTCCCGCTGAACATACCCTTGATGGAATGCTCAACCCGACGGCCATTGCTGCATCGGAGACGATCGGTGAGTTCATGGTGCCCAGCAACGAAACCGGTGATGGCATGCTGGAAGCCAACACAATTCTCACCCCAGACACCCCATGGAAAGGGCTGCACCCGGTGAGCCTCGCAGTCAACCTGCTTCCACGGGCCTGGCAAACCATTCGCAGCATGTGGCCCATCCTGCTCTTTGTTCTGATCGGTGGAGAGGGCGCAGGAATGCGCTTTATCGATCTATTTGTCATTTTACTCTTCACCCTGATGAGTGTCTGGAACACATTCATCCACTGGATCACCTTGCGCTATCGGATCCATCAAGGACGCCTCGAAATCACCAGCGGCTTGTTGAATCGCCAAGCGCGAACCATCGATCCCATTCGCATTCAGAATGTGGAGCTAGTCCAAAACCTCTTTCATAAATGGTCTGGTCTTGTCGAGCTTCGGATCGATACCGCCGGAGAACAAAACACAGAAGGGTTGCTGTCCGCTCTCAGTGTCGAAGAAGCCACCACCCTCCAAAACCAATTGGCGGCCGTGGGCTCATTGGCCGCCGCCGGCAGGGATGAAGAAGACAATGGCGACACCATTGCCACCATGGGCATTGCAGAAATTCTGGCCTATGGGCTGACTCAGCGGACCATCGGAACCGTCGCCGTCATCACAGCAGTCGGCTTAGAGATACTCACCCAAGCGGGTCCGGATGTTGCGGCCGAATTTACCGGTAGCATGCAGCCCACGATGGTGATCGCCGCCTTTATGTTGGCCTTCGTTGCTTCATGGGCCGTTTCTGCCCTCACCAGCGTCTTTCGGTTTTTCGGATACCAGATGACCCGTTTTCAGGATGCGATTCGCACAGAGTACGGTCTGACCACCCGCAGAAAAGTCGAGATACCGCTGTCCAAAGTACAGTTGGTCCGGGCCGATGAACCGTTGATGCGACGCCTGATGGGGTACGGCACCCTGCTCATCGAAACTGCAGGCCTGGGGGTCATTGAAGGCCAAGTCCGACAAGCGGAAGGCGTGGTCCCCATGGTGGAACAACCCGATTTGGGACGAGTGGCCGCAGTCGCCGTGCCTCACACTGATGTTGACCCTTGGAGCACTCCCCTGAAGCCCGCGCATCCTCGTTCGCTGTACCGGGCCATTGTTGCCGCCACCATTCGGGCCTCCTTTCTTCTCGCCATTGGGCTGGCCTACTTGGATGACATGGCCTGGATCGTGTTCTTTTTTATCCCCATCGCCTGGTTGGGAGCATGGCTCGATTGGAAGAAACAAGGCTGGTTGGTCACCCCCACAGCTGTGGTCTCACGCCGGGGATTCTTCAATCGGCGGACGTTCATCCTGTCTCGAGACAAGCTCCAAAGTGTCCACATCGTTCAGGGTCCATTCATGCGTCTGCATGGCCTAAGCCGATTGGTCATTCGTGTGGCGGGCAGCCAAATCAGTCTGCCTGAAACGGGCGCGGCCGATACCGACTGGCTGTACACAGAGTTGAGCGCATAGCCGACGCTAAAGCGCTCACCCCAAAAGCCAACGTACAGCCAAGCAACTGGCCACGACACCCGTGAAATCTGCCGCCAAGCCCGCAGGGACCGCGTGACGAATCTTGGTGACCCCAATGGAGCCAAAGTAGACCGCAAGCACATAAAAGGTGGTCTCAGTCGAACCGTTCATCGTGCTCGCAATGTTGCCAATGAATGAATCGGGCCCATGGGTTTCCAACAGCTCGGCTGTGATGCCAAACGCACCCGAACCACTGAGCGGGCGCAACAAAGCGAGGGGGAGCACCTCTCCTGGAACACCAAAAAAATCTGTGACCGGACTGACCCAGCCCACGATGCGCTGTAGCCCTCCTGACGCCCTCAGCATGCCTACAGCGCTGAGAATCGCCACCAGGTAGGGAATGATCATCACCGCGAGACTGAATCCCTCCTTGGCCCCCTGAACAAACACCTCGTACACTTTGACCTTGCGAATCACCCCGATGAGCAACATTCCAAAAATAAGCATGGGCATAATCCACACACTGGCGGCTTCACCGGCCGTGTACACCCAGACCACGAGCCCTACAAGCGCAAGCATCGCTCCGAAAAAGGGAAGCAACTCCTTGAGGCCACCATTGGTGCGTTCCGCGGCGTGAGCCGGCGCAGGAGACGTGCGCGCAAACACCGGCAACCGAGAGAGACCAATCGCCACCAGAATACCCACCACCGTCGAACAACCGGTGGCGATCAAGGTCGTTGGAAAGATGGCCGCAGCATCCGTTGAACCCTTAAGGGCCCGGATCCCAATGATCCCCGTCGGCAACAATGCCAATCCACTGGTATTGATCGCCAGGAACAACACCATTGCATTGGTCGCGGTGCCTTTCTCTGTGTTGAGATCATTGAGTTCCTTCATCGCCTTCAACCCAAACGGGGTCGCCGCATTCCCGAGGCCAAGCGCATTCGCGGCAATGTTCATCACCATGGCACCCATTGCGGGATGATCGGGCGGCACATCGGGGAAAAGACGCACCAGAACAGGGCGGATCAAGCGGGCCATAAATGCCAAACCACCGGCCTCTTCAACCACCTTCATCAACCCCAAAAACAAGGCGATATAGCCCACAAGCCCAATGGCGAGATCTACACTGCCTTTGGCTGCATCCAGCGCCCCTTGGCCAACTTCGGCGGGGGTACCATTGAGCATGGCAAACAGTATAGAAAGGGTAATGAGGCCAAAGAATACGTGGTTCATGGTCAGCGTGTCAGCGAGAGGAAAGACAGAAGCAGAGTAAAACCCATAACGCACGGGCCAACAGTTCCGGACTCTGATCATCGAGGGGCAACAATCCCAAGTCTACGGACTCAATTGGTGCCCAACCTGAAGGTGGAACGGCCGGATCTGGGAACGACTGATCGACCATAACGTTCGACTCCAACACCACAGAAGATACCGACATGTACAGGGTTCTACGGTTCATTTCTGTATCAAAATCCAGATGCTGGAAATTCTTGGCCATCCACTCCTGCTTCTCGGGAGACTGGAGGTCACCGGACAAACTGATGACGGTCATCACCCGATCTCGAAGACTGGGAGCCGCATGAAGGGCTTGTACCAGAGAAAACACGCTGTCTTGGCCTGCGATCACGATCAACCGTTCGTGAGACTGTGGACACAGGGCCTGAAGAGCCTCTTCCATAGTGTCGGGTTGGAGGCCGGTGGGCACCACAGAAACTCGGGCGTGGGGGACAGCGGCAATCAAGTCTTCGGACGCATGACCCACCACCACTACCACTACATCTTTGAGTCGCCGCGCAATCGCAGATTGAGTGTCTGCAGTCCAGCGGGCCACGCTCTCCCAGTCGATGGTGGGCGCGATAGCGAGAGACGGATCGTACGCTGAACCCAATTCAACAGGGTTCAGCATCAGCGCTTCTTCAGCGGCCACATCCGTCCGATACATTTCTTCCCAGCGTTCCGCAATCGTGGCCTTGCCTGCCAGTCGCTCCACCAAGGCCCGTTCGCCTTCTACGGCAGGAACCATGATGGCATCAACAGATGGGCGGCAAAGCTTGTCGATGGGGCGCCGACCCGCCGGATGATAGGGCACCACAGCAAGACGGGCCCACCACACCTCTGCATCACCGCCAGACCCCTCGACGTCACCGCGGATGACCGTCGCGAGAATCGTCTTCCATAGCCGCTCCCAATCCAGCGCTGGAGCCGGGCGGACACTCAGCCATGCCGCCACGATGGCCAACCCCAATACGAGAAGCTCCACAGAGGTCGTCATGGACGGGGTTCCTCCGGCCGTAAAGACCATGCCGGCAACGTTCCGCCCTCAGAGCGAATTCGTTCCACCATCAAGAATAAAGCGGTGTACAAAGCTAGAAACTCCCAGAATGGTTTCTCGGTAAGGGTGAATTCAACGAAGGACCAGGCAAAATAACCCAGCATCGCTGCGGGCATCGTCCACGCGAATACCTCCGCCTCTGTTCCCTTCGACCAGCGAATCAGTTTGGAGGCCATCCCCAGTATGCTAACGACCAACCAACCAAACAAACCCAGCCCCACAGCTCCATAATGGGCCATCATCTCCCAGAAAATTCCATGCGGATAGGTGTACAGCGATTGGGCCACATAATTGTTGTACTTTGGCAGCAGCGCTTCATACCCACCGGCCCCGATACCGAGTCCAGCCGTATCCTGAAACATTTGCACACACGTGAGCCAATTCAACTGCCGGTAGTTCTGGCGCAAGGTGAGATTGCTCATGATTCGACCGAAGGCCTTGGCCGTATCGCCCAGATCAAAAGCAATCCCAATGCCAATAATGACCGCGGCGACCGCAGAAAATCGCCAAAACCATTTGCGAAACAAGGGATGAGCCAATGCGGCCAATACGCCACCGATGAGGGTCGCGTAGGCCCCACCGCGTGAACCCGATTTCAGCATCATGACAAACACAAAGAAACCGGCCAAGATCAAGCCGAGACGAACCACCCGGCGACGCTCAAGAAGCGCCATACCAAAGGCGGTGTGAATGATGAACATCAGGTGCATTGCAAACCAGTTGGGCTGCTGACCCAGTCCCGTCTCGCGACCTCCACCTGCTGCAGCCTGGAAGACCACATCGGTGGTCACAATGCCAGCAGCATTCAACAGCAACGTGAGCACCCCGACCGAAACCGAGGCCCCCACCCAAAACCACAGCATCCAACGGAAGTGTTGCCACGTACGCACGAAGGCCAAGATCACCATGGTGTTGGCCAATACGATGAACAGGGGAAGCAAGTCCGACACACCATCGCGGGGATCCACGCTCCACAACAGGGACAGACCCGTCCAGGCCATCAACGCCAACAGTGGGCCCCGCCACGGCCAGCGACGCCACAGGGGCGTACCGTGAAGCGCGGCATGAAACACCAAAGCCGCCAGACACAACAGTAAAACGGGCTCAAATGGCCCTATGCCCATCCGACCCACCCGCATAAAGACCGTGGCACCGGTGCTGAGTAAACGAGCGCTGATCAGCAACCCCACCCCAAGTATGGGTCGGTCCAACACCACAACCGCCCCCACCACCGCAAGGACAATCCCCAACGCAACTTTGGGCTCCATGGCAAACACCATGACCGCCACAAGCTGAACTGCGATAATCGCAGCGAGAGCCCACGGGCCTCCAGCCCAAGCCGTCCATCGTTTCAATCGTTCGCTCATCGGCATCCAGCCCGCCTACAACGGGGATGCCCCATCTTAAGCTACGTCACCGTCTCGGGCGGGATTTCGGTGGATTCGGGCGAACCCGAACGGGTACGGGCTCTGCCGGAACCGGGATCACTTCCTGCAACCAATCGCTCAGGCGATCGGTCCACTGCACGATCTTTTCTCGCCATCGTCCTGATCGTGGTTTGGTCACAAGCCATTCCTCCCTCTGACAGTATAGAGCACGGATCTTCCACCCCTGTACTAAAGTTTTTTATCGTGCCCCGATTGTTCGCCCGCAGACTACCCATCGCACTCGCGTTCGCGCTCGCCCTTTACGCGGCCCTCGGACTCGGTGGCATACAGAACATGGGCGTGGTGGGAGAGGTGGCGTGGAGTTGGATGGATGGCCGTGCCAATCTTCACCAGCCCGTCAGCCTACAAACGCATGACTGGGGCCCATTCACGGCATCAAGCACCCGACCAATGGAAACATTTTCCTTGGGCAATATTGTGCTTCCGATCGCCATCAATGGCTACACTGGCGGGCTGGCCGACTGGCCCTCACGCCTTCTTTCCGCCGCAGGGATTGGCTACGAATCAACCATGTTTGCTCACTGGCTTCTTGGGGCGATCTTTATTGTGTTGGTTCACCGATTTGTACGACTTCACGGTTCTGCCATCGCAGCCAATGCCGCCGCACTACTGCTCGCGAGCGACTGGGGGTTCGTCTTTTTTAGGCGTGCACTCGGGGGGACAGAGGTTCTGCTTCAAGCGTCGGTTTTACTCTGCTTGTGGGCCCTGTGGAGTCGCCGATGGGCAGGTGGTCGCCATGGACTCACGGCCTTCGCGCTCGGGGTTGGCATTGGCGTGAGCGCAAAACTGACTTTTTTCCTCAGCCTCATCCCTTTGGTGATCACTGCGCGACTGCTTCGGTGGGACAAACCGCGACTGCGGCCACCCCTTCCTGACCGGTGGGCTCCCATTGTATTGGCGCTACTTGTACCCCTCCTCCCCTTGATCGTGATGTGGATTCACCACAGTTGGGTGGGCCTTCCCACGCTGCAGACCCACGACCATCTCGGATTCCAGTTCGAGCGGGTCTGGTCGACCTTGAGTGGCGGACCTATACCCGCCCGGGAAACCACAGCCGCCCTTTTTTCTTGGTTGGGAAACCCCAGCAGTTTCTTGCACACTGCATGGCAAGCGGATGCCCCTCCACCCTTCTCACCGCTGCGATGTGTGGGGTGGCTCCTGGTGCTCATGGGGTCCATATTGGCGTGGCGAGACATCGACGACACACCCCGCATCGCACTCACACGATTCTGTTCAGTCTTCTTGCTTCTTCAAGTGGCTTCGATCTGGATGGTGGCCCGGGATCTGCATCACCTCGCCATCGCCACGCCAACGATGGCGATTCTTGCGGGGCTGAGTATTGAACTCATTGCAGCCCGAACCACCCCCCCTCGAAGCCTTTTACGCAGTATCTGGGTCACGGTGGGCTGCCTCCCGTGGGTCGGGGTCGGCAGCTACGCAATCACACAAACCGATTCAATTTTACAGACCATACCCAGACCCACAGTCGATCGAGCAGGGCAAGAGGCACTGATCACCTTGCTCCAACGCAATGGTGTTCAACGTGTGCTTACCGTGGAGTACGAATCTGCTGGATCGCTCGATGTGTTGGCACCCGAGGTGGATTTTATTCATGGGTGGACCACCGCAGTTCAGCGGCCTTCTACCGCACTCTCAGAGCTGTTACCGACCGTGATGGGTCACCATCTTCTAGTGATAAACAATGCACCACCATGGTCCTACAACCTCAGGCCTCAGGTGTCGGACCTCGATGCGGCCGGGGCACAGGTCGGTGCCGTGCTGGAGGCGGCCGATCGCCTACCCGACGATGCCGCGGTCCTCTACACTGTGGATTCTCGAATGGGTCGACCCTAGCGCCTTGCCAAGGCGTTCCCGAGGAGCGCGTCCAGACGCGCCACATTGCTGTCAAAGGCATTGCGTTCTCCTGGTTTAATGGACCGTGCGATGGTCCCGTGGACGTCAATCGGGTCCAAGACCCGATTTCCTTTGTTGAGCTGATAGTGCAAGTGTGGGGCGGTGCTTCGGCCCGTGTTGCCGGATGCGCCCAGCACATCTCCGGTCTGCACACGCTGCCCAACCCGAACGCCCGTCTTGGACAGGTGCAGGTACTTGGCAAGCATTCCGTCTGCGAACCGCACCTCAACGCAATTTCCATTCGCCCGGGTGTTCCAATTGGTCCGCGTCACCGTACCTGAGCGGGTGGCGAGAACCGATACGCCGATCGGCACCTTGAAATCCATCCCTGCATGCGTCGGACGATCCTTCAACAGCGAAGTGACCATCTCATAGTCCGCCAAAGGCGTTTCCTTGAGTCGGCGGGCAATCTCGACGCCACTCTTTTGCCAAAAGCTGGGAAAGTCATCTCCGCTGCGGGTAAATCGGTATGCAGTGAGTGTGGTACCGAGCTTCTCAGACTGCAGAGAAGCGGCCGCGATCTCGACGCCCTCATCACCCTTTTTCCAGGCAACCCGAATTCGATCGCCTTTGCGCAGGTCTCTTCGCAGATCAATGTCCCAATGGAACAACCGGGAATAGACCGCACTCAATGCACTCCCATGCTCAGACTCCGCATTCGAAAATGTGCGGGCCAAAGAATGGGTGACCTCTTCATCTAAAACATTCCAGTCGGGATCCGTCAGCTTGACGTCTCGCTCTTGAGACATCTGTCCTTCCGGCCCGCGGACTCCCGATGGATCAACCACCTCGACCGGGACACGAATGGCGCCCGCCGTAGGGGAAACAGATGCTGCAGACGGCGCCGCTGGACTGTCGGTAAGGCCCGCACGGGCGGGGGGTGGCCGGTTGGTCACCATATACAAGTTCAGCGATAGCGACGTGCTCAAAAGCCCGAGAAGAAGCCAGGGGCGGCCCGTAGAAGATTGGTTCATGTGGAGATGTCGGGGATGCAGGGGGGAATGCAGAAGATCAAAGGGGGCGTTTAGGTTGACCCCTTTCTCTTAACCTGTCAAGTAGGTGCCTTGAAATCACTTTAACTGTTGGTGAAAAACATACTTTTAAGGCAACCTTTTTAAAGATTTTTTTAATCTTCAAAAAACCCTAAAAAAACCCTACAGTTCGAAATCCCTGGTCCGAAGTTGTGTTGCGGTCAGTGTGCTACTGGAGGAAGAACCGCACGCAGAGAGTTTTGCTGGGGTGTGGTCCAATTGGAAGGACACCCGGCTGTTACCCGGGAGAGTGCTGGTTCGAGTCCAGCCGCCCCAGCCACTCTCTGCACCTCCAGCACGCGGATGGATTCCAATCCGACGCCTGCTAAATACCCGAAGAGCGGGCCGGTCTCACTGTGCAGGGAGGCCGGCCTCTTTTGGTCTGAGACTCAAATCGTGAGATGCGTCACGAAAAACAAATCATCGCTGTACGGGTCTATGGTTTCCTCTGTGATGCCCACAAAGTCCTCGCCGAACACGTCGAACAGGTTGCCTTTCAATGTGCAGCCGGGGACCCTGCCCACCGGCTTCCCTGTTCCATCCACGGCAATGACCACCTGTGCGGGTAAAGCCATGTCGCCGGTTCTCGTGGCATCTCCACCAGCGACAAACCACACCAGAAGTGCACCGTCTTCATCCAATAAATCCTCCAAACGGGGCACCGTCGGCGCACCCGCCAGACGACCAAAACCGCTCATTGGCAATTGCGCTGCATCGCCCACCGCAGTTCCGGTACAGGGCACACCATATCGCTGGGCGTCTCGTTTATTCGCAGCCAGCGCACACAGTTGACCACCATGAATCACATCCAAATTCAGGGGCGTTCGAACCACCCCTTCCATATCGAATGGACACACCCGGTACCGACTGGAGTCGCGGGCTTCGAAAATATTGAGTTTGGGATGAAAGTACGCCT